>Ga0302311_10000059_pt1 | contig 130746 bp, 112 predicted proteins | sample III_Palsa_N1_3_FD_200449 | JGI IMG/M metagenome (GOLD analysis project Ga0302311, IMG submission 200449) | Peat permafrost microbial communities from Stordalen Mire near Abisko, Sweden - III_Palsa_N1_3 | ecosystem: Environmental > Terrestrial > Soil > Palsa > Peat permafrost | place: Sweden...
GCTTCTCGCGCGAGAGCACGACGATGCGCGTCGGCTCGATGCGCAGCGCGCCTTCGCGCTCAAGCTCCTTCAACTCCTGGTTGACGCGCTGGCGCGACGCGCCCACCAGCTGCGCCAGGTCTTCCTGCGCGAGCTGCAGGCCGATGCGCACCTCGTCGCCCTGGTTGATGCCGTAGCTCTTGGCCAGCATCAGGATGTTCTTGGCCAGGCGCGCGGACAGCGGCCGGGTGTTCAGGTCCTCGACGAGGTTGAACATGATGCGCAGCCGGCGGCAGTTCAGGCGCAGCAGCGCGTCGTACAGCTCCACGTGCTGCTGCAGCAGATCCTTGAAGTCGGCCTTGCGCACCGACAGCAGCGTGGTGGCGCCATGCGCATCGGCGTCGTGCGTGCGCGGCAGGCCGTCGAACAGCGCGATGTCGCCGAACCAGGTGCCCGGCTCGACGTAGGTCAGCGAGACCTGCTTGCCCGACATCGACACCGAGCTGACGCGCACCGCGCCCTTGGCCACGCCGCACCAGTCCTCCGCGGGCGAGCCGCGCGATGCGAGCGGCGCGCCGTCCGACAGCCGGCGCACGACGGCACGCGACAGGATCGCCGCGCGCAGTTCTTCGGAGAGTCTGGAGAACCATGGGCCCGCGTCGATGTTGTTCTGTTCTTCGATTGTAAGAATCGGGTTGTTCATTCCTTGTCCCGGGAGCGACAGCAGCCAAGCCGGCAATTGTCGTCTCAAACCGGGACATCCCCAGCGCGCAGGTACTGCGCCAACAGCTTCTCCATGGTCGTGTAGCGCTCGCGTTCGTGCAGCCATTGCGTCGGCGCGAGGTTGGTGCCGCGCACGACGATGTCGTCGCGGCCGACGTCCAGCACGTTGATGCATGCCGGCGACTGCTCCAGGCGGCCCAGGAACGTGCGTCCGCCGGTCAGCGCGTGACCCAGCAGCGCGCGGTTGATGCCGCCGTGCAGCACCAGCAGCGCGCAGTGCCAGGCCGGATGGGCCAGCAGTTCGTCGAAGGCCGGCAGGCAGCGGTCCATCATCGCGCCGACCGTCTCGCCGCCGAGGAACTGCAGCGATTCGACGTCGGCGGCGGCGCTGAACACGCCCGTGAACGCGGCGCGCAGCCGGTCGGGCGCGATCGCGTCGAGGCGGCCGGGGCGGATCTCCTCGAGCCGCGGATCGTGCGCGATCGGCGCGTCCTGGCCCGCGGCGGCCAGCACGCGCTGCGCCGTCTCGACGGTGCGCGCGAGGCCGCTCACCAGCACGCGGTCGAAGCGCACGCCGGCGGCGGCGAACAGCGCGCCCGCGGCGTCCGCCTGCGCGCGTCCGGCGTCGTTGAGCGGCACCGTGTGCGGCGGAACGGGCGTTCCATCGGCCGTGAAGTAGTCAACCGAGCCGTGCCGCATCAGGTAGAGGCGGCGGCGAACGGGCGGGTGCAGGGCGGGGCGGTCGGCGTTCAAGGAGATTTCAGTTGGTTTTGCAGTTGAAGGCCGCCGACTCCGGAGAAATAGTCAGCGAAATACCGGCAGGCGTTTCTCGAAGAAGGCCTTCAAACCCTCGTCGCCGTTGTCGTGGAACAGGTTGACGAGGAATTGCCGGCGCTCCGCTTCCAGATGCTCGCCCAGCGGCGACAGGGCGGCCCGGGCGACCAGTTCCTTCGCGCCGGCCACCGCGTTCGGGGCCATCGCGGCGAGCTTGTCGGCCAGGGCCAGAGCTTCGGCGAGCGCCTGGCCCTTGTCTGTCACGCGGTTGACAAGCCCCAGCGCATGCAGGCGTTCCGGCTTCATCGGCGCGGCCAGCCACAGCATCTCGAGGGCCACGGGTCGCGGCAGCATGCGCGCCACGTGCCAGGAGCCGCCGCCGTCCGGCGTCAGGCCGACCTTGCCGTACGACATCACGAACTTGGCGTCGGCCGCCGCCACCAGCAGGTCGCAGGCCAGCGCCAGCGACATACCTCCGCCGGCCGCAAAACCCTCCACGGCGGCGATCGTTGGTTTCGGAAATGCCCGCAGCGATTCGATCAATTGGTGGAACAGCGCGATCGATTCCGACTGTGCTTGCGGACCGGTCTTGCGCAATCCGATGATTCGATTCAGGTCGCCGCCGGCGCAGAAATGTTCGCCGTCGCCGCGCACGATGACTGCCCGGATGGAATCGTCGGATTCCGCCACGTTCAGCGCCTCGACGCCTGCCGAGTAGACCTGGGGCGACAATGTGTTGCGAGTGGCGGGATCGCTGAGGGTCAGAATCAGCGTCGAACCTTCGCGGGAAGTCAGGAGTTCACTGGGCATTGGCGGCCTTCAGGATGAATACAGAATTCGGAGAAACCGGAGATATTCGACGAATTGTGCATTGAACGATATGTCACGAATAAGCATCATTCTCCCCCGGTGTTCCCGCGACAGTTTCTGTAAGCAACCGTGTTAGAGTCGATCGGGGTTATCTGTGGCGTCCACAGGAATGAAAAAACACTTTACCGCGCACGTCATTTTCGCCGCGACCGCATTGGCGTCCCAGCAAGTCTGGGCGCTGGGTTTCGGTCGCGCGGTTTCCGACGCGGTACTCGGCCAGGCCTTCACTTTCACGGTTCCCATCCGCGTCGAGCCGGGCGAGCATATCGGCCTCGAATGCCTGACCACCCAGGTTTACTACGGCGAGGCGCGCGTGCCGGCCGCGCAGGTTCGCACGGAGCTGCAACCCGGCAGCGGTGACTACGCCTGGATCGTGAAGATCACGGCCACTGCGCCGGTGGCGGAGCCGATCGTCGAAGTCGCGCTCAACGCCAGCTGCGACCGCCCGTTCACGCGCCGCTTTTCGGTGTTCGCCGATCCGCCGACGCTGGCCACGACGGCGGCGCAGCTGCCGCAGGTTGCGCCGGTCGACGCCGCGCCCGAGCCGGCGGCCCGAACGGCGCGGGGCTCTCCGGACGCCTCGGCGCCGACCGCGTACTCCACCGCCTACGCCGCTGCCCGTGCCGCCAGCGGCGCGGGCAGCGGGCGCGCGCGCGTGCTGCGCAAGGGCCCGACGGTGGCGCTCGCCAACGATCTCAACACACCGCCGGCGGCGCCGCCGTCCAGGCGTCACGTCGCCGCCGATGCCGGGAGCGCCCGCAAGCCGGGGCCCCGGGTCGCGCCGCCGCCTTCGGCCGAGGAGACGTCCCGGCTGCTGCTGGATCCGGGCGTGCCGCATCTCAAGCTCGACATGGAGGAGCCGATCATTCCGCCGTCGGCCGCCTCCGGCGCCGGCGTTGCTCCGTCGGATATCGACGATCCCGATGTGCGCCAGTTGAAGGCGCTCGAACAAAGCGTCCAGGCGATCAGGCACGACAGCCAGGTGCAGCACGACGAGGCCCTCAAGCTGCAGGCCCAGCTCGCCGAGGCGCAATCGCGCAGCGACTGGGCGCCGTGGCTGCTGGGCCTGCTGGCCATCGCCGCCGCCGCGATCGTTGCGCTGTTGTTGAAGCTGCGCCAGCAGAACCGGATCGCGCACAGCGACTGGTTCAACCAGTCGCAGCTGGGCCCGTCGCCGTCCGCGCAGCGCGAGCCTGAACCGGTCGTCGAGTCGCAGGCGGTCGCTGCCGCCGCCGACACGCGCTACGACGCGGCCGCCCCGGTGCCGGTCGAAGGCGCGTTCGCGGAACTGCCGATCGTCGACGAAGGCGACGCGCGCGGCGTGCCCGTCGCGCCCGACCATTCCGCCACGCGGCCGCTCAATCGCCAGGCCTTGGCCGCCACCGTGCCGGAACCGGCGCCGCGCGAGCTGTCGGTCGAGGAGCTGCTGGATCTCGAACAGCAGGCCGATTTCTTCATCGCGCTGGGCCAGGAGGACGCCGCGGTCGACCTGCTGATGTCGCACCTGCGCAGCGCGGGCGGCCAGAGTCCGCTGCCGTACACCAAGCTGCTCGAGATCTACAAGCGCCAGGGCGATCGCAGCGCCTACGAACGCACCCGCGCGCGTTTCAACCGCCGCTTCAATGCGTACGCGCCCGACTGGGACACCGGCCCGACCGCCGGTCGCTCGCTGGAGGACTATCCCGAGACCGTCGAGCTGCTCGAAGGCGCGTGGGCCTCGCCGATCGACGCGATGGCGATCCTGGAAGGCCTGCTGTTCAAGCGCGACGACACCAGCGAGCTGTTCGACCTGCCGGCCTATCGCGACGTGCTGGTGCTGTATTCGCTGGCGCGCGACCTGTGGCAGAACGGCGGTGGCTACGGCAGCGCGCAGATCGACGTCCTGCTGCCGCTGGACGACTCCGCGCCGACCGCGACGATGCCGGTCTACCCCGGCGCGCGCGCGATCAACGAACGCGCGCTGCCGACGCAGGACGATGGGCTCGACCTCGAGGCCGTGGACGCCGAAGGCGATACCCGGCACGGCATGCTGACCAGCTTCGAGCTGACCGGCTTCGAGCCCGGCCACGGCGTCGGCCACCTGGATCTCGAGCTGCCGCCGGCCGAAGTCGAAGGCGACGACGTGCACGCGACGCTCGACGAGCTGAGTCTGGCGCCGGCCGCCCCGACCGCGCCGAAGCCGTCGCCGCTCGATTGGCACGACAGCGAGACGCCGGACTCCGAGTTGCCGACCAAGCGCTGAGCTGCATCAGCCTATCGGCGCCTGACGTCGTCGACAGGCCGATCAGCGTGCGGCCTTCGCCCGCGCGCTCAGAACCTGTGAATGAATCCGACGCGACCGAGCGGGCCGTCAAAACGCGTCCGATCAAGGCGCAAAGCGCAGACGTAGCTCGGGCTACGGCGAGCATTTGCAACGCAGAGCGGGCGTGTTTTGACGGGACGAGCGGGCGTGGCGGGTTCGTTCACAGGTTCTCAGGCCTTGAGTGCCTGCAGCCGCCGCAAGGCCTCGTCCAGCGTCGCTTCCTTCTTCGCGAAGCAGAAGCGGATCACGCGCATGTCCGGCGCCTGGTCGTAGAACGCCGACATCGGGATCGCGGCGACGCCGACCTCGGTGGCGAGCTGCTCGCAATACGCCAGGTCGCGCTTGTCGGACAGCGCCGAGTAGTCGACGCACTGGAAGTACGTGCCCTCGCAGGGCAGCAGCTTCAGCGGCGTCGAGGCGAGCCCGGCGCGGAAGCGGTCGCGCTTGGCCTGGTAGAACGGTGCCAGCGACCGCCAGTGCGACGGGTCGGCCAGGAAGGCCGCGATGCCGTGCTGCATCGGCGCGTTGACCGTGAACACGTTGAACTGGTGCACCTTGCGGAACTCGCGCATCAGCGCCGCCGGCGCGGCGACGTAGCCGACCTTCCAGCCGGTGACGTGGAAGGTCTTGCCGAAGCTCGACACCACGACGCTGCGCTCGGCCAGCTCGGGCAGGCCCGAGACGCTGGCATGCGCGACGCCGTCGAACACCATGTGCTCGTAGACCTCGTCGGACAGCACCAGCGCGCGCGTGGGCGCCAGCAGCGCCGCGAAACGGGCCATCTCGGCGGCCGTCCACACGGTGCCGCTCGGGTTGTGCGGCGTGTTGACGACGACCAGGCGCGTGCGCGGCGTCAGCGCCTTCTCCAACGCGTCGAAGTCGGGCCGCCAGGTGCCTGGCGTCAGCGGCACGCGGATCGTGTTGCCGCCGGCCAGCGTGATCGACGGGCCGTAGCTGTCGTAGCACGGCTCCAGCACGATCACGTCGTCGCCCGGATGCACCAGCGCCAGCACGGTCGACAGGATGCCTTGCGTGGCGCCGGCCGTGATCGTGATCTCCGAGTCGGCGTCGTAGCGGTGGCCGGTGGTCATGGCGACCTTGTCGGACGCGGCCTGGCGCAACGCCGGCACGCCGGTCATCGGCGGGTACTGGTTGTGGCCGGCACGCATCGCGGCCGCGACGGCATCGACCAGCGCGGGATCGCAGTCGAAGTCGGGGAAGCCCTGGCCGAGATTGATCGCGCCCGTCTCGACGGCCAGCGCCGACATCACGGTGAAGATGGTCGTGCCCACGGTGGGCAGCCGGCTCTCGCCGACCAGGTGCGAAAGATCAGAGGTCATAGTTTTCTCCGGCGCCGCCGAGCGCGCGCAGCAGCAGCGGCCGCGTCAGGCGGTCGGACAGCAGCTCGGCGAATGTGAGCACGTAGCCGCGCAGGTAGGCGCCGCGGCGGAATGCGACGCGCGTGACGTTGCTGCCGAACAGATGCCCTGCCGGCCGGTGCACCAGCTCGCCGCCGGGCGGATCGTCGCGCACGGCCATCTCGGCGACGATGCCCACGCCGAGGCCCGACTTGACGTAGGTCTTGATGACGTCGGAGTCGATCGCCTCGAGCGCGATGTTGGGCTTGATGCGGCGCTGCGCGAACGCGGCGTCGATGCGCTTGCGGCCGGTGAACGACGGGTGGTACGAGATCAGCGTCTCGTTGGCGAGCTGCTCCAGCGTGATCTTGTCGACCTCGGCGAGCGGGTGCTCGGCGCGCATCACGATCACGTGCTCCCACTCGTAGCAGGGCAGCGAGACCAGGTCCTCGGGCTCCGACAGCGACTCCGTGGCCAGGCCGATGTCGGCGGTGCCATCGAGCAGCATCTGCACGACCTGGTCGGGCGAGCCCTGGTGCAGGCTGACCTGCACCTTCGGAAAGCGGCGGCGCAGCTGCGCGACCGGCTCGGGCAGGACGTAGCGCGCCTGGGTGTGCGTGGCGGCGATCGACAGCGTGCCGGCGTCCTGCTTCGAATACTCCTCGCCGATGCGCTTCATGTTGGCGACCTCGCGCAGGATCACGTCGATCGCCTTGAGCACCTCCTGCCCAGGCTCGGTGACGCGGCGCAGGCGCTTGCCGTGGCGCACGAACAGGTCGATGCCCAGTTCCTCCTCGAGCTCGAGGATGGCCTTCGAGATGCCGGGCTGGGACGTGAACAGCGCCTTCGCGGTCTCGGTGAGGTTCAAGTTGCGGCGCACGGCCTCCTGCACGAAACGGAACTGGTGCAGGTTCATGTGGCCAGTCCATCCAGCGGGTGGTGGCCGGGGGCGAAGCCCAGGCCGGCGAGGTCGATCGCGGCGTCGGCCAGCGCGGCGATGACGTGCGGCGTCTCGCCGAGCGCGTCGTGCAGCGTCCAGACGATGCCCGCGTGCGCCTCGCGCAGCTGCGCGAGCTGCGCCGGCACGTCGCGCCGCACGTGGCCGCCGGCGCCGAGGAACACCGGCAGGACGTCGACGCGCGTGCAGCCGAGGCCGGCGAGTTCGGCGCCGACGTCTTCCATGGCCGGCGCCATCAGCTCGAGGAACGCGAGCCGCACGACGGCCTCGGGCGCCCGCGTGCGCACGCGCGCGGCGACGGCCTCGAACGGCGCCGCCCACGACGGGTCGCGCGCGCCGTGCGCAAGAAGGATCAAGCCGCGTCGAAGGGTCATTTGAGCACCCCTGACGCTGCGCGCCTCCCCGCCAAGCGGGGGCATTCGTCCTTCGGGCGGCCGTGCGGACTCATCGATACCTCACGAGCCATGCAAAGGCCGACATCGACATCAGCAGGTAGACGACGCTGGGCACCGAGGCGGCGATCCACGGCGTCCACTCGTGCAGCAGCCCGAGGTGGCCGACGACGTTGTTCAGCAGCACGAAGCTGATGCCCAGCATGATGCCGCCGAACACCTTCACGCTGACGCCGCCGGCGCGCGCGTGCAGGTATGCGAAGGGCAGGGCGAGCGCCACCATCACGAGGCAGGCGAACGGATACAGCACGCGTTTCCAGAACAGGATGCGGTAGTTCTGCGTCGATTGCTCCTGTTCGGCCAGGTGGGTGCTGTAGCGCCACAGCGCGACCGCGCCCATGCTCTGCGCCGGCAGCAGGGCGGCGGCGGCGACGGACGCGTTGAGCCGCGTCGGCCACGCCATCTGCGGCAGTGTCTTCGATTCGACGCGCGGCTCGCTGGTGGGCGTGCGCGGGATCCAGGTGGTCTCGGTGACGTCCTGCAGCGTCCACTCGGTGATCGAGCGCGTGCGCGGCACGATGGCGTGCTCGGCGACCAGGCTGCGCACCTCGCGCCCACTCGGGTCCATCTCGTAGATGCGCACGCCGGTGAGCTCGCCATCCTTGCCGACGCCGTGCACGTTGACGGTGATGCTGCGCTCGCCGTCGGGGTCGGTGCGGCGCTCCTTGAGCCACGCGCCGGTGGCGCCGATCGCCAGGCCCATGCCGAAGCGCGCCTTCAGGAAGCCCGCGGCCTGCTCGCTGTGCGGCGTCACGTACTCGCCGAGGCTGAAGGTCAGCACGGCGAACAGCAGGCCGATCACGCCCAGCAGGCTCAGCGCGCGGCCCGGGCCCAGGCCGGCGGTGCGCAGGATCGTGAACTCGGACGACTGCGCCAGGCGTGCCATCGAGTAGATCGTGCCGATCAGCACCGCGATCGGGAACAGCTCGTAGACATGCCCGGGCTGCTCCAGCAGCGTCGCGAGCGCGGCGGCGGTCATCGTGTAGCCGTTGCGGCCGACGCGGCTCATCTCGTCGACGAAGTCGATGAAGAAGAACAGCGCGATGAAGAAGATGGTCACGAAGAACACCGACCACAGCACGTCGCGATAGAGGAGGTTGCGGACGGTCTTCATGTCGTGGCGCCCCGGCGCAGCAGCAGCTTGAGCGGATGGATCACGGTGGCATGCTCGCGCCACCAGATCAGCCCGAGGCCGAGCAGGAAGGCCGCGCCGTGCAGGCCGAACAGCACGACGAAGATGTTCGCGCGTCCCGCGCCGACCCAGGCCTGCGTCAGGTTGAGCAGGTTGTAGTAGATGACGAACGCGAGCGCCGCGAACAGCAGGCTCCAGTTGCTTGCGCGCCGCGGGTTGGCGGCCGACAGGCTGATGCCCATGAACAGCAGGTTGGTCGCGCCCAGGATCAGGCCGAGCCGCCACGTGAGCTCGCCCATGTAGGCCGGGCCACCGCCCAGCAGCAGGTCGACGGTGTCGACGGAGCGCGGCGACGGCGCGTTGTTGGTCGGGCCGCTGCTGGTGCCGGCGTGGACGCGGTAGTTCTTGAACTCGACGTGCGTGTGCTCGCCGGAGACCTTGTCGTTCTGTTCCATGTGGCCCGAGTCGAGTACCAGGAAGCGGTCGCTGCCGACGTTCTCGACCTTGCCCGACTGCGACACCGCCACCGATTCGCGCGTCGGGGCATCGCTCAGGATGAAGACGTTGCGCCCGCCGCCGTTGGTGCCGCTGGCGGCCTTCTCGACGAAGAACACGCGGTGGCCGTCGCCCGACGACTGGAACTGGCCCGGCGACGCGCGCAGCACGTCGGCGCGCTGCTCGAAGCGCTGGCGCAGGTCGTTGTACTGGCCGTAGCTCCACGGCCAGACGAACAGCATCAGGATGCCCACCAGCACGATCACCGGCCAGCTCGTCGCGAACACCGGGCGGATGAAGCGTGCCAGCCCGACGCCGCTGGAAAACCAGATCGCCATCTCGCTCTCGCGGTACATGCGCCCCAGCGTGAGGATGACGCCGATGAACAGCGACAGCGCCAGGATGGTCGGCAGCGTCTGCAGCGCCAGCAGCGTGAAGACGAACAGGACGTCCTGCGCCGCCACGGCCCCGTTGGCCGCAAGGCCGAGCGTGTGGATCACGAGATTGGTCATGAAGATGGTGAGGATCACCATCAGCGTCGCCGCGAAGCTGCGCGCCAACTCCTTGCGGACGGTCGAATCGAATAACATCGCCTGATTATCTCCAATCGACAACAAGTACCCACCATGGACTTCCAAACCCTGGCCCTGCCCGAAGCGGGCGTCGCCGGCATCGCTGCCGATGCCCTGATCGTCGTCCTGCCGGCTTCCGGCGATCTGCCCAGCTTCGGCGGCGGCGTCGACGCGGCGCTGGAGGACGCGCTCAAGGGCGGCGACCTCGAACGCAAGGCCGGTCGCTCCGTATACCTGCCGCGCGTGGCCGGGGCCAAGGCCGGCCGCGTCGTGCTGGCCGTCGCGCGCGACAACTCGGCCAAGGCCTTCAAGGCCGCGGTCGCCTCGGCGCTGTCCGCCGTCAAGTCCAGCCCGGCCAAGCACGTGGCCGTCGTCGGCGGCGAAGGCACCGCGGCGCATGCCGAGGCGCTGGCGATCGCCGTGGGCGACGCGGCTTATCACTACAGCAAGACCAAGCCGAGCGCCGCGCCGGCGCCGGCGCTGGCCAAGGTGTCGTACGTCGTGCCCAAGTCCGCCGCGGCCGCCGCGAAGACGGGCCTGGGCGTCGGCGCCGCCATCGTCTCGGGCATGGATCTCGCGCGCGAGTGCGCGAACCTTCCGGCCAACTACGCCACGCCGACCTACCTGGGCGAGCAGGCGCTGGCGATGGTCAAGACGCACGGCCTCGAGGTCGAGGTGCTCGATCGCAAGGCCTGCGAGAAGCTGGGCATGGGCTCGTTCCTGTCCGTCGCGCAAGGCTCCTACGAGCCGCCGAAGTTCATCGTCATGCAGTACAAGGGCGCCGGCAAGAAGGACGCGCCGGTGGTGCTGGTGGGCAAGGGCATCACGTTCGACACCGGCGGCATCTCGCTCAAGCCGGGCCCCGAGATGGACGAGATGAAGTTCGACATGTGCGGTGCCGCCAGCGTGCTGGGCACGCTGCGCTCGGTCGCCGAACTGAAGCTCAAGGTCAATCTCGTCGGCCTGATCCCGACCTGCGACAACATGCCCTCGGGCCGGGCCACCAAGCCGGGCGACGTGGTCACGAGCATGTCGGGCCAGACCATCGAGATCCTGAACACGGACGCCGAAGGCCGCCTGATCCTGTGCGATGCGCTGACCTACGCCGAGCGCTTCAAGCCGGCCGCCGTCGTCGACATCGCCACGCTCACCGGCGCCATCGTGATCGCGCTGGGCCACCACAACAGCGGCCTGTTCTCGCCGGACGACAAGCTCGCCGCCGACCTGCTGGCCGCCTCGGCCGCCGGCCTGGATCCGGCCTGGCGCATGCCGCTGGACGACGAGTACGACGATCTCCTCAAGAGCAACTTCGCCGACATGGCCAACATCGGCGGCCGCGCCGGCGGCTCGATCACCGCGGCCAAGTTCCTGCAGCGCTACACGGCCAAGTTCCCGTGGGCCCACCTGGACATCGCCGGCACGGCGCATCGTTCGGGCGCCGCCAAGGGCGCGACCGGCCGTCCGGTGCCGCTGCTCACGCACTTCGTGATGTCTCGGGCCAAGTAAGGCGCTCGCCGCGTTGACCGACGTCGCCTTCCACACCGGCATCGCGAGTCCGCTGGACTACGCGTGCCGGCTGCTGCGCAAGGCTTATCGGGCCGGCGCGCGGGTGGCCGTGCACGGCGAGCCGGCGCTGCTCGATCGCCTCGACCAGGCGCTGTGGACCTTCGAGCCGCTCGAATTCGTGCCGCACATCGTGCTCCCGCGCGACGGCGCCGATGCGCAGCGGCTGGCGATGTCGCCGATCGTGCTGGTCAAGGGCGCGGCGAGCGCGCCATCCGCGTGCCGCGTCGGCGTGACGCTGGCCGGTCATCCGGTGGCGGACGTTGGCGCATTCGACCGGCTGATCGCGATCGTCGGACTCGATCCGGAACATCGCGAAGCGGGTCGCCAGCGCTGGCGCGAGTACGAGCGCGCGGGCCATGCGGTGAGCCACGTCGCGAAGCCGGCAGGCGGCGAGGGCTGATGGCCCTTGTCGGACTGTCGACGCCGTAAAGGCGCGCACACGTTCACGCATCGATTCGCACGCACCAATGAAAACGCCCGGCGCGGGGCCGGGCGTTCTCTCATCTCGAACCGCCCCGGCGAGCCGGCGCGATTCCAAGAATCTCGAAGATTACTTCGAAGCGGCCGAAGCGGCTTCCTTGGCCTTCGGGGCCTTCTTTTCGGCCTTCATCTTCTTGGCCGGAGCCGAAGCGGGGGCCGAAGCGGCATCAGCGGCGAAAGCGCCGACGGCGAAGGTGGAGACGATCAGGGCGGCCAGGAGCTTGGTCATTTTAAGGTACCTTAAATAAGTTGAAATTGCTTACCCGTCAGGGCGTCGCAGCCCTCAAACGCATCCCCCTGTCGAGCGGTTGACAGATTTTTGTGAACTAGAATTTATTTTTTACGGGCGCCTTTTTGGTGCGTCCCCACTCTCAGAACAACTCCGGAGCAAGAGTCAATGAGCCAACATGTCACGGTGCCGGCGGGCGGACAGAAGATCACGGTCAACGCGGACAAGTCGTTGAACGTGCCCGATCAGCCGATCATTCCGTACATCGAAGGGGACGGCACCGGCCTGGACATCACGCCGGTCATGCTCAAGGTCGTCGATGCCGCGGTCGCCAAGTCCTATGGCGGCAAGCGCCGGATCCACTGGATGGAGATCTTCGCGGGCGAGAAGGCGACCAAGGTCTACGGGCCGGACGTCTGGCTGCCGGACGAGACGCTGGACATCGTCAAGGACTACATCGTCTCGATCAAGGGTCCGCTGACGACGCCGGTGGGCGGCGGCATCCGTTCGCTCAACGTGACGCTGCGCCAGCAGCTCGATCTGTACGTCTGCCTGCGCCCGGTGCGCTACTTCAAGGGCGTGCCCTCGCCGGTGAAGGCGCCCGAGAAGGTCGACATGGTCATCTTCCGCGAGAACTCGGAGGACATCTACGCCGGCATCGAATACGAGGCCGGCAGCGACCAGGCGAAGAAGCTGATCAAGTTCTTGAAGGACGAGATGGGTGCGACCAAGATCCGTTTCCCCGAGACCTCGGCCATCGGCATCAAGCCGGTGTCGATCGAAGGCACCGAGCGCCTGGTGCGCAAGGCGCTGCAGTACGCGATCGACAACGACAGGCCGTCCGTCACGCTTGTGCACAAGGGCAACATCATGAAGTACACCGAAGGTGGCTTCCGTGACTGGGGCTACGCGCTGGCGCAGAAGGAATTCGGCGCGCAGCTGATCGACGGCGGCCCGTGGGTCAAGTTCAAGAACCCGAAGACCGGCCGCGACATCACCGTCAAGGACGTCATCGCCGACGCCTTCCTGCAGCAGATCATCCTGCGTCCGGCCGAATACTCGGTCATCGCCACGCTGAACCTCAACGGCGACTACGTCTCCGACGCGCTCGCCGCGCAGGTCGGCGGCATCGGCATCGCCCCGGGCGCGAACATGTCCGACACCGTCGCCATGTTCGAGGCCACCCACGGCACCGCGCCCAAGTACGCCGGCAAGGACTACGTCAACCCGGGCTCGGAGATCCTGTCGGCCGAGATGATGCTGCGCCACATGGGTTGGATCGAAGCCGCCGACCTGATCATCGCCTCCATGGAGCGCGCGATCCTCAGCAAGAAGGTCACCTACGACTTCGCGCGGCTGATGGACGGCGCGACGCAGGTGTCGTGCTCGGGCTTCGGGGACGTGATGATCGAGCACATGTGACGCGGCATCCGCGCGTGCCGACAGACGGGAGGCCGGGCGGAATTTGATGTCACCGGCGGAGCGTCACCTGTATTGCCTGCGCGAGAGCTGCTCGAACATCCTGCCCGCCGTCTTCCAGCCCGTCGACGCGAGGGCGGCCGGCTGGTGCAGGACCGGCCTGGGCTTCAGCCCGTTGAAGCCACGCACGCGAAACGAATCGCGGTTGCGGTCGAGAAACGCGCAAAGGCGCCGGAATCGATCGACGACGACGGGATCGGACGCGTTGCGCGCGCGATTGAGCAGCTCGAAGTTGTGCAGCAGGATGACGAAGGCGTGGCGCCGCGCTTCCAGCGCGCTCCACAGCAGGCCTTCCATCTCGGTATACGAGCAGGCAGTGACCTGCGCGTGGCGTAGCCGTCGCGTGCCGTCGCTGAACACGGTCATGGGGTACTCGACGACGCCGCCGCATTCGACCGGCTCGACCACGGTGACGCCGGGCAGCACGCCGCTGTCGGGCCCGAACATCGTGGCGTTGTAGCTGGCATCGAGGAAGAGCTGGTTGTTCGCCAGCGCGGTCAGCGTTTCGCGGTTGAAACCGAAACTGCCCGCCCTGAATGCAGACATGCCATCGACGCCGGCCTGCTGCAGCAATCGCTTGCCGATCGAGATCAACTCGGTCTGTTCCTCGAGCGAGAAGTGGCGCAGGCGCTGGCGTTTGCCTTGCACGTTGCCAAGCAGGGGCTGCGATGCTTCGTCGACCCACTCGGTGTGCAGATGCAACTGCATCTCTTGCCCGGCCCGTGCAATGAGTTCGACGATCTCGGCCAGCGGCTCCCGGCCGAATCGCGTCGAGAACAGCGACTCGACGAAAAAGACGCCGGCCAGGCCGTGGTCGTTGAGAACGCTCAACTGGTAGGGAAGCCCGTACTGCCCGGTGGGCGTCGGTCCGTAGACGTAGCGCTCGAAGGCACGCGGGAATTTCTCATCCATGCCATGCCAGCTGTCACACCATATCTCGACATCGACCGTGACGAACACGTCCAACACTCATGGCCCTCTCTGCGGACTCTGCGGCCCTCGTTGCATCTCGACAAGTCACCCACGCTGCCGGATTCGGAGGGCGGATGCGCCTGACCACCTGTTCGGCGCGCCCGATGGCTCGTCGGCCTCGATGCGCCTGGAAATCCTGAATGCAAGCTGACGGATTGTCCCCGACTCTATCTGCAAACCTGGAATGGGACTAAGAAACTTTCAAAGCGCTGTCGACTGCTGCACGGAGATGGCGTCCGATTGCCGCATTCCTGGCCCCGGCACCCCTTGCGCGCCACGGCCACAGAACGCCAGGCGATCCGCGCGCACGATGGAAATCGCGGCCGGGACGTCGATTCCGCACGCTTTCGCGCGAGCTCGAACCAGGCCGCGCCGGCCCGGGCTCCTAGACTGGGCGGATGCTCCAGCACTGCCCCAAATGCGGCCACGCGCCGCTGCCCGCCGACCAGGCCTTTCCCGCCGAATGCCCCGAATGCGGCGTGATCCTGGCCCGCGTCGGCGCGCCTGCGCGCGAGCGGCCGGCGCTGCATGAGCGTGTCGACGATGCCGGCGACGCCGAGTCCTTGCTGTGGCACGTGCCCGAGCAGGTCGACGCCACCGCGTTCAAGGTGCGCGTCGCGTTGCTCGTGCTGTTCGCGATCTGGGGCCTGCGCCTGAGCTGGATGAGCTACCGCGACGGCGACATGATGAATTCGTTCATCCACGGCCCGCTGCTGGTGTTCCACGAGGCCGGCCACGTGATCTTCCGGCTGTTCGGCGAGTGGGTGACGGTGCTGGGCGGCACGCTGGGCCAGTTGCTGATGCCCGCGATCCTGTGCGGCGCGCTGCTGTGGAAGAACCGTGATCCGTTCGGCGCGGCGATCGGGCTGTGGCTGTTCGGCGTGTCGGTGCTGGACGTCGCGCCCTACATGTACGACGCCTGGGAGCCCAAGCTGACGCTGCTGGGCGGCGGCACCGGCAACGACAGCTTCCACGACTGGATCTACCTGTTCGACTCCGTCAACCAGCTGCACCACGCGCAGGCCATCGGCGCGTTCACGCACGCCCTCGGCGTCGCGATCGTGCTGCTGGCGCTGGCCTGGGGCACGGGCGTGCTGCGGCTGCAGCGCCGCCACATCGCCGGCGACGTGCTGGTGGAGCGCTAGCGTCGCCTTAGAATGGCTGCCTGCTTCCGACCGAAGGCCCGCCCCGCGCGGGCCTTCGCGTCTTCGACTCCCGCTTTCCTTTTCCCGACCCCGTGAACATCGTCGTCCAAGAAGACCTCAAGACCTACATCGACCCGCTGACGCCCGACGAGTACGACGCGCTGGAGCGCAGCCTGCTGGCCGAAGGCTGCCGCGACGCACTGGTGCTGTGGGGCGACATCCTGGTCGACGGCCACAACCGTTACGGCATCTGCCAGAAGCACGGCGTGCCGTTCAGCACGGTGCAGAACACGCGCTTCCGCAGCCTCGAGGACGTGCACCTGTGGATGATCGACCAGCACCTGGGGCGCCGCAGCGTGTCCGACTTCCAGCGCGGCGTGCTCGCGCTGCGCAAGAAGGAGATCGTCGAGGAGCGCCTGGCCGCGGCCCGCGCCGCGAAGAAGGACGCCCACATGCGCGCCGAGGTGCTGGGCGAGGCGGAGCCGGTGTCGCCGATCGACGGCGAGCCGGCGATGGTGGCCGACGCGCCGTTGAAGTCGCGCGAGGCGGTGGCCAGGGCCGCCAAGCTGACGCCCAGCCAGGTGACGATGATCGAGAAGATCCAGAAGCAGGCCGCGCCCGAGCTGGTGGCGGCCGTGCGCGCGGGCACGATCTCGCTCAACGCGGCCGCCGCGGTGGCCGGCCTGCCGCTCGAGGAGCAGGTCGCTGCGGCCAGCGGTGGCAAGGACGAGCTCAAACAGGCTGCCAAGCGGGTGCGCGAGCAGACGAAGAAGCCGCGAGAGGAGGCCAGCCAGCGTCCGACAACCGAAGTACGGGCGCTGCAGGATCGCGTCGCGCAGCTGACGGCGGAGAACGAGTACCTGCGCGGCCAGGTGGCGGAACTCCAGGCCAGGCTGGGCGTCTGACCGGGGGGGCGGGTGGACCGGCGTCCGCCCGGGCGCGGAAAAATCCTCGTCCCGTCAGTGCAACACCGACCCAACGTGGGCGCGCGACGTGCTACCTTGGGGTCATGCGCATCGCTTCCTCGTCCCGCAAGCCTGGCCTGACCGGCGGGCCGCGGGCGTGGAAAAGTTGTCCAGTACGCTCGTCTTGAAATGAACCGCGTCGTCCCGAAATGCGTGCTCTGAGCAAAGCTTATCCGGTAATGCTCTTCACCTTGTCAGGGCGACGATATGTCCCATCGTGCCCGGACGTGCGCGAGTCTATAGAATCAATTCATGCCCGAGGAAAGCCCTCCACCACCGTCACCCGTGTTGCCGAAGCCGAGTCTCCCCGACTCGGGCCAGGGCGCGGCCGTGGCCGAACGCAAGGCTCGCACCAAGCCGCCCCGCATGTACCAGGTGGTGCTGCTCAATGACGACTTCACTCCGATGGAATTCGTCGTCATGGTGCTGCAGGAATATTTCAAGTTGGATCTCGAAACCTCCACGCAGATCATGCTGAAGATTCATCATGAAGGTCGTGGCGTCTGCGGTTTGTTCACCAAGGACATCGCCGCAACAAAGGTCGAGCTGGTACTGGCCGCCGCACGTCGCTACGGACACCCGCTTCAATGCATTATGGAGGCCGCATGATTGCGCAAGAACTGGAAGTCAGCCTGCACATGGCGTTTGTCGAGGCGCGTCAGCAGCGGCATGAGTTCATCACGGTCGAGCACCTGCTGCTCGCGTTGCTGGACAACCCGTCCGCTGCGGAGGTGCTGCGCGCCTGCGCCGCCAATATCGAGGATCTGAGAAAGAGCCTCTCCACCTTCATCCGCGAGAACACGCCCACCGTGGGCGGTTCCGAGGAGGTCGACACGCAGCCGACGCTGGGTTTCCAGCGCGTGATCCAGCGCGCGATCATGCACGTGCAGTCCACCGGCGGCGGCAAGAAGGAAGTGACGGGCGCCAACGTGCTCGTCGCGATCTTCGGCGAGAAGGATTCGCATGCCGTGTACTACCTGCACCAGCAGGGCGTCACGCGGCTGGATGTCGTCAACTACATCGCCCACGGCATCAAGAAGTCCGATCCGCCGGAGCCGCCGAAGGCGAGCGGCGAGACGGGTGGCGAGCAGGCCGAGAAGGACGACGGCGGCGAAGGCAAGGGCTCGCCGCTGGACCAGTTCACGCAGAACCTGAACCAGATGGCGCGCGACGGCAAGATCGATCCGCTGATCGGCCGCGAGCACGAGGTCGAGCGCGTCATCCAGATCCTGTGCCGCCGGCGCAAGAACAACCCGCTGCTGGTCGGCGAAGCCGGCGTCGGCAAGACGGCCATCGCCGAAGGCCTGGCCTGGCGCATCACGCAGAACGACGTGCCCGACGTGCTGGCCGACGCGGTCGTCTACTCGCTGGACATGGGCGCGCTGCTGGCGGGCACCAAGTACCGCGGCGACTTCGAACAGCGCCTCAAGGGCGTGTTGAAGCAGCTCAAGGAGCAGCCGCGCGCCGTGCTGTTCATCGACGAGATCCACACGCTGATCGGCGCGGGCGCCGCGTCGGGCGGCACGCTGGACGCGAGCAACCTGCTCAAGCCGGCGCTGTCCAACGGCTCGATGAAGTGCATCGGCGCGACGACCTTCACCGAGTACCGCGGCATCTTCGAGAAGGACGCGGCGCTGTCGCGGCGCTTCCAGAAGGTCGACGTCAACGAGCCCACCGTGGAGCAGACCGTCGAGATCCTGAAGGGCTTGAAGTCGCGCTTCGAGGAGCACCACAGCGTCAAGTACGCGATCGGCGCGCTGCAGGCCGCGGCGGAGCTGTCGGCCAAGTACATCAATGACCGCCACCTGCCCGACAAGGCGATCGACGTCATCGACGAGGCCGGCGCTGCCCAGCGCATCCTGCCCAAGAGCCGCCAGAAGAAGACGATCACCCGCAACGAGGTGGAAGAGATCGTGGCCAAGATCGCCCGTATCCCGCCGGCCAGCGTCACGAGCGACGACCGCGACAAGCTGCGCACGATCGACCGCGACCTGAAGAGCGTGGTGTTCGGCCAGGATCCGGCCATCGACGCGCTGGCCGCGGCCATCAAGATGGCGCGCTCGGGTCTCGGCAAGCCGGACAAGCCGATCGGCTCGTTCCTGTTCTCGGGCCCCACCGGCGTCGGCAAGACCGAGGTCGCGAAGCAGCTCGCGTTCATCCTGGGCATCGACCTGATCCGCTTCGACATGTCGGAATACATGGAGCGCCACGCCGTCAGCCGGCTGATCGGCGCGCCTCCGGGCTACGTCGGCTTCGACCAGGGCGGCCTGCTCACCGAGCAGATCACCAAGAAGCCGCACTGCGTGCTGCTGCTCGACGAGATCGAGAAGGCGCATCCGGACGTCTTCAACGTGCTGCTGCAGGTGATGGACCACGGCACGCTGACCGACAACAACGGCCGCAAGTCCGACTTCCGCAACGTGATCATCATCATGACCACGAACGCGGGCGCCGAGACGATGAGCAAGGCGACGATCGGCTTCACCAACTCGCGCCAGCAAGGCGACGAGATGGGCGACATCAAGCGCATGTTCACGCCGGAGTTCCGCAATCGCCTCGACGCGATCGTCAACTTCAAGGCGATCGACGAGGAGATCATCCTGCGGGTGGTGGACAAGTTCCTGCTGCAGCTCGAGGCGCAACTGGCCGAGAAGAAGGTCGAGGTCACGTTCTCCGACGCCCTGCGCAAGCACCTGGGCAAGAAGGGCTTCGATCCGCTGATGGGCGCGCGTCCGATGCAACGCCTGATCCAGGACACGATCCGTCGTGCGCTGGCCGACGAGTTGCTGTTCGGCCGCCTGGTCGACGGCGGCCGCCTGGGCGTGGACGTCGACGACAAGGGCGAGACCGTGCTCGACATCCAGGCCGGTGGCAAGGTGGACAAGCCGAAGGCGGAAGCCGCGGCGATCTGACGCTGTCATCCGACCGAGGAAAGCCCGGCGGGACGCGAGTCCGCCGGGCTTTTTCCGTCCCGTCTTGCCGCTATTTGTCGTGCGGCGACATCCTGCGACAGCGTCGACCAACGGCCGCGGGCGAACGCGAACGGACTCGCGAACAAGAAGGCCTGCACGCGGCGGGCCTCGAGGTGCGTGGCTGGATGCGCCTCAGTTCGCGGGCGCGACCGCCTCGGTCTCGCCGGGCGTGTCGCTGCGCAGCGCGCTGGCCAGGCGGCCGCGATCGAGCTCGCGTTCCCACGCCGACACCACGACGCACGCGACGCCGTTGCCGACGATGTTGGTCAGCGCGCGGCATTCGCTCATGAACTTGTCGATGCCCAGGATCAGCACCATGCCGGTCACCGGCAGGTCGGGCACGACCGACAGCGTGGCGGCCAGCGTGATGAAGCCCGAGCCGGTGACGCCGCTCGCGCCCTTGGACGTCAGCATCGCGACGAGCAGGATCGTCGCCTCCTGCGTGAAGGTCAGGTCGATGTTGAGCGCCTGCGCGATGAACAGCACCGCCAGCGTCATGTAGATGTTGGTGCCGTCCAGATTGAACGAGTAGCCGGTGGGCACGACCAGTCCGACGACGGACTTCGAGCAGCCGACGCGCTCCATCTTGGCCATCAGCTGCGGCAGCGCGGCCTCGGACGAACTGGTGCCCAGCACGATCAGCAGTTCCTCCTTGATGTAGACGAGGAAGCGCAGGATGTTGAAGCCCACGACGCGCGCGACCAGGCCGAGGACGACCAGCACGAACAGCAGCGAGGTCAGGTAGAAGGTGCCGACCAGCTTGAGCAGCGGCAGCAGCGAGCCGAGGCCGTACTTGCCGATCGTGAAGGCCATCGCGCCGAACGCGCCGATCGGCGCCAGCCGCGTGATCAGCGTCACCATGCGGAAGAACACCGCGGCGAACTGGTCGATCAGCCCGTGCAGCGCGTCACCCTTGGGGCCCAGGAACGACAGCGCGCTGCCGAACAGCAGCGCGACCAGCAGCACCTGAAGGATCTCCCCCTTGGCGAACGCATCCACGACCGTGTTCGGGATGATGTGCATCAGGAAGTCGACGGTGCTCTGGCCCTTGGCCTGGGTCGCATAGCTCTCGACGGCGTGGCCATCGAGCGTCTTCGGATCGACGTTGAAGCCGCTGCCCGGATGCACGACGTGGGCCACCAGCAGGCCGACGACCAGCGCGATGGTGGACATCACCTCGAAGTACAGCAGCGCCTTGCCGCCGACCCGGCCCACTTTCTTCATGTCGTGCATGCCGGCGATGCCGGTGACGACCGTGCAGAAGATGATGGGCGCAATGACCATCCGGATCAGCGCGACGAAGCCGTCGCCCAGCGGCTTCATCTTCTGGGCCAGTCCGGGATCGAACTGGCCGAGCAGCACGCCCACCACGATCGCGAAGAGAACCTGGACGTACAGGATCTTGTAGAAGGGAGTCTTCATGTCTCGGCTGTTCTTGTGGTGACGAGCGCGCGGCTCGGTGGGCCGATTCTGCGTCGCCGGCCATCCCCCTGTCAGCCGTGGGAAACCACATGCCGCGTCAGGCGGCGGCCGGATCCTGCAGGAAGTAGCCCGCCAGCAGCTCGTACATCTCGGGCGATTCGGCCTTGAACGGGCCGGGCTCGATGAAGAACGCCTCCACGGCGACGGCGAAGTACTCCTCGATCGCCTCGGCGCCGTAGGGATCGACGACGGTCTCGTAGCCGTCGTCCACGTCGTGGCAGAACTGCTCGTACGCGGCGTCCATCACCTCGATCCAGCGATCCCGTGCGGCGCGGCTGGGCAGCGGCGGCACGCCGTCGATCATGCCGGTGGAAGCGTCGATGACGTGGACGAACTCGTGGATGACGACGTTGAAGACGCCGTCCAGCAGCTCCGTGCCGTCCTGCACGTCCGACCAGGCCAGCATCAGCGGGCCGTTCTCCATCGCCTCGCCGCTGAGCTCGTCCTCGTATTCATGGACGATGCCGTCCTCGTCGACCACGCTGCGCTGCGCGACGACGCCTTCGGGGTGGACGACGATCGTGACGAAGCCGTCGTAGTAGTGCAGCCCCAGACGCAGCACCGGCAGGCAGGCCTGCGCGGCGATCACCAGCGCCATGTCGTCGGTGACCTCGAGGCCGCCGACGCCGTGGAACTCCTTGCGATCCAGGAACAGGCTGCACAGGCGGCGCAGCTCGGCCTGGTCCGCCTCGCCCAGGCGGGCGATGAAGGGCAGGCGCGCCAGCGTGAGCCGCCAGAGGTCGTCGGCAATGGCGCGGCGTTCGAGCGCGCGCTGCTCGCGCCACGCGCCCAGGCGTGCGAGCGGCGCGCGCCACCAGGCAGGTGGGTTGGCGCTCATTTCAAGCGAGTTCTGGCGCCAGGCGCTCGATGCCCGCGGCGGTCCAGCGCAGCACCTGCGCGCGCCGGGCCTCGGGCATCGGCATGTCCTGGTCCCAGTCGCTCAGCACGTGGCGCGTCCAGCCCTCGCGCACCTGCGTGCCCGGACGATGCGTGTGGCCGTGGATCATCGTGTCGGTGCCCAGGCGTGCCAGCCAGTCCCTGGCCATCGTCTCGTCGACGTCGGCGTAGGTGACGGGCTCGTCGTGGCGCGCCATGCTCGCGGCGCGCATCTTCGCGGCGAGCGCGAGGCGGGCCTCCAGCGGCTGCGACAGGAACTGTTGCTGGTAGGCCGGATCGCGCACCTGCTGGCGGAAGATCTGGTACGGCACGTCGTCGACGCACAGCTCGTCGCCGTGCGTCAGCAGCAGCGTGCGGCCGAACGCGGTGACCGCGGCCGGATCGGCCAGCAGCCGCGCGCCGGTCGCGGCGGCGAACTCCGCGCCGATCAGGAAGTCGCGGTTGCCGTGCTGCAGCCAGATCGGCACGCGCGCGGCCGTCGCGGCGATGACCGCCGTGCAGCGCGCCTCGAACGGACGCGTGCGCGCGTCGTCGCCGACCCACACCTCGAAGATGTCGCCGAGCAGGAAGACCGCGTCGGCCTTCGTCGCCGCCATGTAGGCTTCCCATGCGGCGGCCGTGGCCGGCATGGCCTCGCTCAGGTGGATGTCGGAGATGAAGTCGACGACGTGGATGTCGTCGCCGAACTTCAGTTCCGAATCGAAGGTCATGGGTAAAGATGCCTCCGTGCTGCGCGCTGCGGTGCGACCGGCTTCGGGCGGCCGGGCGCCGGTCACGCTCAAGCCTGGACTTCCTCGGCCTTGACGATCTGGATATCGTCCACCGGCACGTCGTCGTGGAAGCCCTTGCGGCCCGTCTTGACGGTGCCCAGGTCGTCGACGACGGACTGGCCCTCGACGACTTTGCCGAACACGGCGTAGCCCCAGCCGTCCTGCGCCTCGGCGTTGTTCAGGAAGCCGTTGTTGGTCGTGTTGATGAAGAACTGGCCGGTGGCCGAATGCGGGTCGCCGGTACGCGCCATCGCCAGCGTGTACTTGTCGTTCTTCAATCCGTTCTTGGCCTCGTTCTTGATCGGCGCGTCGGTCGTCTTCTGCTTCATGCCGGACTCGAAGCCGCCGCCCTGGATCATGAAGTTGCGGATCACGCGGTGGAAGATCGTGCCGTCGTAGAAGCCCTTGTTCACGTAGGACAGGAAGTTGGCGACGGAGATCGGGGCCTTCTCGTCATCGAGCTCGATGCGCAGGTCGCCCTTGGTGGTGGTCATCTTGACGTACTTGGTCATGCTTATTTCTCCAGGGTGGCTTTCTTGATGGTGACGGGCATGGTGGGCACGTTCTCGTTCCCGCCGCGGGTGGTGGTGGCGACCGCCTCGATCTTCTTGACGACGTCCATGCCCGAGACGACGTGGCCGAACACGGCGTAGCCGTCGCCCTCGTCGAGGAAGGCGTTGTCCTTGACGTTGATGAAGAACTGCGAGGTGGCCGAGTTCGGGTCGTTGGTGCGAGCCATCGCGACGGAGCCGACGACGTTCGTCAGGCCGTTGTGCGATTCGAGCGGGATCGGCTTGCGCGTGGGCTTCTCGCGCAGGTCGGCGGTCATGCCGCCGCCCTGGATCATGAAGTTGGGGATCACGCGGTGGAACACGGTGCCGTCGTAGTGGCCTTCCTTGACGTACTGCTCGAAGTTGGCGACGGACTTCGGCGCCTTCTGCGCATCGAGTTCGATCTCGATGTTGCCCATCGACGTCACGAGAAGGACCCGGTCGGCGGCCCAGGCCGGCGCGGCGAATGCCGTCAGGCCGGCCAGGGCCAGCACGGCCCACCGGGTTTGTTGGGGGATGCTCATCTGCAGGTCTCCTTGGCTATACTTCCCGATTCTACCGAGGGCAGCCGAGCCCGCTTTCACCTTCCAGGCGACCAGACCTCCGCGTTTCTCTCCCGTTGCGCTGCCAAAGCCCGCTTTGCGCGGCGAACGACCCCGGTTTTCCCTGTTCCCATGCCAATCGGCTGCTCGGCTTCCCACGAAGTCCGGCCGCCGGCCTCCGTTCCTGCCGATGACGCTGCGTCTCTTCAACACTCTCACCGGCCAAGCCGAAGAATTCGTTCCGATCGTTCCGGGCCAAGCGCGCATGTACGTGTGCGGCATGACGATCTATGACCTGTGCCACATGGGCCATGCCCGCATGATGATGGCGTTCGACGTCGTCTATCGCTGGCTGCAGGTGCTCGGCTACGAGGTCACGTATGTCCGCAACATCACGGACATCGAGGACAAGATCATCAGGCGCGCGGTCGAGCGCGGCATCACGATCCGCCAGCTGACCGACGAGATGATTGCCGCGATGCGCGAGGACATCGGCGCGATCGGCATCGAGTCGCCCACGCACGAGCCGCGTGCCACCGAGTACGTGCCGCAGATGCTTGCGATGATCTCGACGCTGCAGGACAAGGGTCTCGCGTACCAGGCCGACAACGGCGACGTCAACTACGCGGTGCGCAAGTTCCCGGGCTACGGCAAGCTGTCGGGCAAGTCGCTCGACGACCTGCGCGCCGGCGAGCGCGTGGCGGTGGCCGACGGCAAGACCGATCCGCTGGACTTCGTGCTGTGGAAGTCGGCCAAGCCGTCCGAGCCCGACGATGCCAAGTGGGACAGCGCGTACGGCAGCGGCCGTCCGGGCTGGCACATCGAGTGCTCAGCGATGTCCTGCGCCGTCCTCGGCGAGCGTTTCGACATCCACGGCGGCGGCATGGACCTGCAGTTCCCTCATCACGAGAACGAGATCGCGCAGAGCGAGGGCGCTCTCGGCCATCCGTTCGTCAACTACTGGCTGCACAACGGCTTCCTGAACGTCGACGGCGAGAAGATGTCGAAGTCGCTCGGCAACTTCTTCACCATCCGGGACGTGCTCAAGCACTTCGACGGCGAGACGCTGCGCTTCTTCATGCTGCGCACGCACTACCGCAGCCCGTTCAACTTCAGCGACGCGCATCTCGAGGACGCCCGCTCGGCGCTGCGCCGCCTGTACACCGCGCTCGGTTCCGTCCCGCTGCCGGATGACAACGCTGCCGGCGCCGCCGAGCAGCCCGTCGACGCGAGCGCCGTCGACTGGACCGACCCGCGCGCGGCCGCGTTCCGCGACGCGATGAACGACGACTTCAACACGCCCGGCGCGCTGGCGGTGCTGTTCGAGATGGCGACCGACCTGAATCGCACGAAATCGGTCGAGACGGCCGTGCTGCTGCGCGCGCTCGGCGCCACGCTGGGCGTGCTGCAGCAGTCGCCGCAGACGTTCCTGCAGGCCGGCGCCGCGTTGACCGAGGCCGAGATCCAGGCCCGCATCGAGGCGCGCGCCCAGGCCAAGAAGGACCGGAATTTCGCGGAGTCCGACCGCATCCGCGACGAGCTGGCTGCCCTCGGCATCACGCTGAAGGACAGCGCGCAAGGCACCACCTGGGTGAAGGCCTGACATGGTTGCAGTTCCGGCTGTTCCCGCCGTGCCCGACTCCGTCCTCGAGACGACCGCGTTCGTTCCCGGCTATTGGGACGACGCCTGCCGCCACCTCGTCAAGCGCGACCGCGTGATGAAGAAGCTGATCCCGAAGTTCGGCGACGCGCGGCTGCAGAGCAACGGCGACGCCTTCACCACGCTCGCGCGCTCCATCGTCGGCCAGCAGGTGTCGACCAAGTCGGCGCAGGGCGTCTGGCGCAAGCTGGTCGCGGCCGTCGACGGGCCCGACGTCGAGCTGCTGCAGCCGGTGGCCGTGCTGGGCCTGGCCGCCGAGACGCTGAAGGGCGTCGGGCTGTCGGCGCGCAAGGTCGAGTACCTGAGCGACCTCGCGCGCCACTTCAGCGACGGCGCCGTGCATGTCGGGCAATGGCACGGCATGGACGACGAGGCGATCATCGAGGAACTGGTGGCCATCCGCGGCATCGGGCGCTGGACGGCGGAGATGTTCCTGATCTTCCATCTCCTGCGTCCGAACGTGCTTCCGCTGGACGATCCTGGCCTGATCCGCGGAATCAGCGAAAATTACTTCAGCGGCGAGCCGGTCTCGCGCGCCGAGGCCCGCGAACTGGGCGACGGGTGGGCTCCGTACCGCTCGGTCGCCACGTGGTATCTCTGGCGCAGTCTCGACCCGGCGACCTCCGCTCAATGAGGAACTCCCTGATGACCAAACGCCATTTCCTGGAATTCGAGCAACCGATCGCCGAGCTGGAATCGAAGATCGAAGAGCTGCGCTACGTGCAGAACGAGTCCGCCGTCGACATCTCCGAGGAGATCGACCGCCTCGACAAGAAGAGCCTGCAGCTCACCAAGGACATCTACTCCAGCCTGCAGCCGTGGCAGGTCTACCAGATCGCGCGCCATCCGCAGCGCCCGCAGACGCTGGACTACACGGCCGAGGTCTTCACCGAGTTCGAGGAGCTGCACGGCGACCGCAGCTACGCGGACGACGCGGCCATCGTCGGCGGCCTCGCGCGCTTCAACGGACAGGCCTGCATGATCGTCGGCCACCAGCGCGGCTACGACACCAAGGATCGGCAGCTGCGCAACTTCGGCATGCCGCGTCCCGAGGGCTACCGCAAGGCGCAGCGCCTGATGAAGACGGCCGAGAAGTTCGGCCTGCCGGTCTTCACGTTCATCGACACGATGGGCGCGTACCCCGGCATCGGCGCCGAGGAGCGCGGCCAGTCCGAGGCCATCGGCGCCAGCATCTTCGAGATGGCGCAACTCGAAGTGCCCATCATCTCCACCATCATCGGCGAGGGCGGTTCCGGCGGCGCGCTGGCCATCGGCGTCTGCGACCAGATGCTGATGCTGCAGTTCTCGGCGTACTCGGTGATCTCGCCGGAAGGCTGCGCGTCCATCCTGTGGAAGACGTCCGAGCGCGCGGCCGACGCCGCCGAGGCGCTGGGCATCACGGCGCACCGCCTGAAGGCGCTGGGCCTGATCGACAAGATCGTCAACGAGCCGGTGGGCGGCGCCCATCGCGACCCCAAGGCCATGGCCTCGAGCCTGAAGCGCGCGCTCGGCGACGGGCTGCGCCAGGTGGCCGACCTGAAGCCGAAGGAACTGCTGGCACGTCGCCAGGAGCGCCTGATGGCCTACGGCCGCTTCGCCGACACCACCGATCGATAAAGAAGTGGCTGCGCGTCGCGTCGTTGCGGTTGCCTGCAGCGGCGGACGCGATTCGGTCGCGTTGTTGCACGCGACGCTCAGCGCGGCGCGCGAACTCGGGATGAGCGTGGTCGCGCTGCACGTCCACCATGGCCTGATGGCCGATGCCGACCGCTGGGGCTCGGAGGTCGAGGCCTTGTGCGAGCGCTGGAACACGGGCTTCGAATGCGAACGCCTGCAGGGCTCGCCCGCGGCCGGCGAAAGTATCGAGGCCTGGGCGCGTCGTGAGCGCTATCGCGCGCTGGCCCGCATGGCGCGTGCTGCCGGCGCGAGCCTCGTCCTGTTGGGACACCACCTGCACGACCAGGCCGAGACCGTGCTGCTGCAGGCGCTGCGCGGCGCCGGGCCGGCAGGACTCGCCGCGATGCCGCGCATCGTCGAGCGCGACGGATTGACGTGGGCGCGACCGTGGATTGCGCGAACCGGTGCGGAAATCGAGGCGTACGTGGCACCGCTGGACGTCGATGTCGCGAACGACCCGAGCAACGCCGATCCGCGATTCGCGCGCAGCCGCCTGCGCGCGCAGGTGATGCCGGCCTTGCGCGCGGCGTTTCCCGAGGCCGACGTCGCGCTGGCCGCCGTCGCGCGGCGCGCGGGCGAGGCGAGGGCGGTGCTGGACGAGATCGCCGCAGAGGACCTGTCGCGGATAGTCACCGGCGACACCCTGCCGCTGGCGGCGTGGCGCGCGCTGTCGACCGCACGGCGAGCGAATTCGTTGCGCACCTGGCTCGCGCAAGTCCTGGACACGCCGGTGCCGCAGACGCTGGTCGACCGGCTGCTGGCCGAGACCTCGGACAACGCGACGCGGCGCTGGCCGATCGACGGCGGCCGCGTGCTGCGCTCGTGGCGCGGCGCGCTCGCGGTCGTCGCGCCGGCGCGCGCGAGCGTCACGCCCGCGAGCGCGCCCGCGCGCGATGGCGGGGCGCTGTCGCTGCTGCGCTGCGACCGCTACGCGATCGACGGCTGGGACGGCACGCTGGAGGTCTTCGCGACCGTGCAGCGTGGCGTCGCGCCGCACCGGCTTGCGCAAGTCGTGGCCCGCGTTCGCGCAGGCGGAGAGCAGTTCCAGCTGCAGCCGGCCGGCGTGGCGCGCAGCCTGAAGAAGCAGTACCAGTCGCTGGGCATCCCCGCGGAAGGACGCGACGGGCCGCTGCTGTTCGATGCAGCGGGCGCGTTGCTGTTCGTGCCGGGACTGGGCATCGACGCGCGTGCCTGGGTCCCGCCCGGCGCGCCGCAGTGGGGCCTGCGTTGGCGAAACGCGGGCGAAGGCCCTGCGCAGCCGGCGAAGGCTCAGCCTGTCTAGGCAAGTTGTGTTCGTGCCGAAAGAAGTCCGGCTCCACGACCCGCGAACCGCCACGGCCCGGGAAAACCCCTGGCCGCACGCTAGACTATGTGGTTTGGGTGGGCAGGCCGTACCGGCTTGTCCTGGGTCAACCGGGCGTTTCAGACCATGGCATTGATAGTTCACAAGTACGGCGGCACCTCGATGGGTTCGACGGAGCGCATTCGCAGCGTCGCCAAACGCGTCGCGAAATGGGTGCGCGCCGGCCACCAGCTGGTCGTCGTGCCGTCGGCGATGAGCGGCGAGACGAATCGCCTGCTGGGCCTGGCCAAGGAGCTGTTCCCGGGCGTGAACACGCCGGCCTCCGACCGCGAGCTCGACATGATCGCATCCACCGGCGAGCAGGTGTCGGTGGGGCTGCTGTCGCTGGCGCTGCAGGCCGAAGGAATGGAGTCGGTCAGCTACACCGGCTGGCAGGTGCCAGTGAAGACGGACTCCTCGTACACCAAGGCCCGCATCGAGAGCATCGACGACGTCCGCGTGCGCGCCGACCTGGCCGAGGGCAAGGTGGTCGTCATCACCGGCTTCCAGGGCATCGACGACGACGGCCACATCACGACGCTGGGCCGCGGCGGCTCCGACACGTCGGCCGTGGCGATCGCCGCCGCGATGAAGGCGGCCGAGTGCCTGATCTACACGGACGTCGACGGCGTCTACACCACCGACCCGCGCGTCGTGCCCGAGGCGCGCCGCCTGCAGACCATCTCGTTCGAGGAAATGCTGGAGATGGCCAGCCTCGGCTCCAAGGTGCTGCAGATCCGCTCGGTGGAGTTCGCCGGCAAGTACCGCGTGCCGCTGCGCGTGCTCTCGAGCTTCACGCCCTGGGATATCAACATCGACGAAGAGGCCCGCTCGGGCACGCTGATCACTTTCGAGGAAGACGTCAACATGGAACAAGCAGTCGTATCGGGCATCGCGTTCAACCGCGACGAAGCCAAGGTGACCGTGATGGGCGTGCCCGACAAGCCGGGCATCGCGTACCAGATCCTGGGCGAGGTAGCCGACGCCAACATCGACGTCGACGTCATCATCCAGAACGTCTCGCACGACGGCAAGACCGACTTCTCGTTCACGGTGCACCGCAACGACTACGCGCGCACGATGGACCTGCTCAAGAACAAGGTGGCCCCGGCCACCGGCGCGGCCACGGTGCTGGGCGACCCGAAGATCTGCAAGGTCTCGATCGTGGGCATCGGCATGCGCAGCCACGTCGGCGTGGCCTCGAAGATGTTCCGCACGCTGAGCGAGGAGGGCATCAACATCATGATGATCACCACCAGCGAGATCAAGACGTCGGTCGTCATCGACGAAAAGTACATGGAGCTTGCGGTGCGCGCGCTACACAAGGCGTTCGATCTGGAAGAACCTGTGGCGCCGGCCGCTTGAACGTCCAAAATTCCAGGCTAGAATGCTAGCTGGTGTTGGAGGCGTGGCCGAGTGGTCGAAGGTACTCCCCTGCTAAGGGAGCATGCGGTGATGAGCTGCATCGAGGGTTCGAATCCCTCCGCCTCCGCCAATCCATTGAAGCCCCAGAAGAGAAATCTTCTGGGGCTTTTCTCATGACCCTCGGCCTAGTTGGCAAACCAGGTCTGCGTCCGCGCCACATCCAGCCGCGGCGCCTCGTCCAGCAGTTCCACCTCGGGCATGCCGGAGGCGACCTGGAACAGGCGGTCTTCCGTGCGCAGCAAATACTCCTGCGCGGCGTCTTCCTCCTCGCCCTCGTCGACGATCGTCAACGTCGTGCGCGACTGCACCAGGCGCCTGAAACCCGAGTCGGAGACGGTGAACAGGAACCGTCCGACGCCGCGTTCGAAGTGGGGATCCGTGCCCTCGAAGATCTCGTCGAAGGAGAACGTCGCCTGGGCCTGCGGGAACGTGACGACGACGCAGCGGCTCGCTGCCTGCACCTCGACCGGGTAGTACGGGCCGAGTTGCTCGCCGTCGTGTTCGACGAACTGGCGTTCCTCGCCCTTGAGGCCCTCGGTGAGGCGCACGACGAACGTGCCGTCGCGCTCGTGCGTCGCGGAGTCGAGGAACCAGGTGGTGGCGGAATCGAGGAGGGGGCTCATGGCGGAAGACGGTTGAACGGGTGGCTCCATCGTATGCGACCGCGGCGTGACGACATGTCGCGGGCCGATGAAGCGTGCTGCTTCAGGCGGCTCGCGAACGGCTCGCGCGGCCCCGCTCGAGTGCGAGTGCGATCGGCATGTGGTCGCTATGCGCGAGCCACTCCTGCGTATCCCCGATCTCGACGTCGCGCACGCCCCATCCGGGCCCCGCGAAGCCGTAGTCGAGGTGATAGGGCCGGGTGGGATGCCGGTGCTGGAAATAGGTGGGTTGCGATTCCATGCCTTGCGCTTCGTCGAAGTGGCCGTGGTAGCAGCTTCGCAGGCCCAGTCCATCGAGCTCGCGCACCACGTCGCTGTGGTTCCAGCAGCGCTTGTCCGTGTCCCAGATCGCGTTGGCATTGAAGTCGCCGACCGCCATGGCACGCGGGTCGGCGAGGAACGCCGGATGCAGCTGCAGGAACTTCCACAGCTGCCCGATGTAGCGGAAGTCCGGCGAGCTCGCCTTCGTCCAGACGGCCAGCAGCGGCCAGCCGTCGACCTTGCAGGGCAGGAACAGCTGCAAGGGTTCGTGCGGCAGGTCGACGCCTGCCAGGCGATGCCGCCCGGTGACGAAGACGCCCAGTCCCTTGTGCCGGCTCGTGCCCACCCAGAGGTGCCGGCGGGCCCACGCCTGGTAGGCCTCGTCGAGGCTGGACGACGGGTCTTCGCACTCCTGGATCACGTAGACGTCGGCCTGCAACGCGGCGATGTGCCGCCATTTCCTTCGCAGCGCGCCATTGCAGTTCCAGGTGACCACTCTCAGCGTCATGACTCATGCGTCCAGGTTGGTTCCCGGACCATCGTAGCGGCTCGCCGGCCGACCGCACTCCCCAACGAGAAAGCGCACCTCGCGGTGCCCCTCGTCTCCAGCAGGCCGTGACTGCGTCAGGCGAACGGCTGGTCGCCGTTCAGCTTGAACGTCGCCACCGCCGACTCCAGCCCTTCGGACTGCTGCTCCATGCTCGCCGCGGCGGCGGCCGCCTGTTCGACCAGCGCCGCGTTGCGCTGGGTCATCTCGTCGAGCTGCGACACGTCGCCGTTGACTTCGCTGATGCCGCGGCTCTGCTCCGCGGCGGCGGTGGTGATCTCGTTGATGATCGTCGTCACGCGGGCCACCGATTCGACGATCTCGGTCATCGTGGAACCGGCGTCGCGCACGAGCTTGGAACCCGATTCGACGCGGTCGACGGAGGCGCCGATCAGCGTCTTGATCTCGCGCGCGGCTTCCGCCGAGCGCTGCGCCAGGTTGCGCACCTCGCCGGCCACGACCGCGAAGCCGCGGCCCTGCTCGCCGGCGCGCGCCGCTTCGACGGCCGCGTTCAGCGCGAGGATGTTGGTCTGGAACGCGATGCCGTCGATCACGCCGATGATGTCGGAGATCTTCTTGCTGCTCTGGTTGATCTGTTCCATCGTCGAGACGACCTGGGCGACGACCTCGCCGCCGCGCGAGGCCACCGTCGATGCCGACGACGCGAGGTCGCTGGCCTGGTGCGCGTTGGACGCGTTCGACTGCACCGTCTCGGTCAGCTGGTGCATGCGGGCCGTCGTGCGTTCGAGCGACGCGGCCTGCATCTCGGTGCGTTCCGACAGGTCCTGGTTGCCCGACGCGATCTCCTGCGCGGCCGAGCGCATCCGGCTCGAGCCGCTGCGCACCTCGCCGACGATGGCCGCCAGGCCGCCCGACATGTCGCGCACCGCGGCCAGCAGGCTGTTGCCCGCGCCCGGCTGCACCTTGATGTCCTGCGACAGGTCGCCGGCCGCGATGCGGCGCATCACGTCGCGCGCGTATTCCGGCTCGCCGCCCAGCTGGCGCCAGACGCTGCCGATCACGAAGTACGAGCCGATCCCCAGGCCCGCCACCACCAGCAGCGCGCTGGCAAGCGTGGCGTAGAGGCTGTTCGACACACCGCCTTTGGCGCCCGCGAGACCCGCGTCGAAGTGCGAACGGGCGCTGTCGCGCATGGCCTTCAGGTTGCCCTCGAGCGCCTTCTGCGCGGCCTGCATCGAGGCGACGGCCGCGGCCTGGTCGCCGGTCTTGGTGCCCAGGAACATCTGCGCCGTGTCGTTCGACGCGGCGAAGTAGGTCTCGAACAGCTTGCCCAGGTTGTCGCCGACGTCGGCCTTGCCCGGGATGGCCTTGATGCCGGCGATGGTCTTGCGCATCGCGGCGGCCTTGTCGGTGGCCTCGTCCAGGCGCTTCTTGTCGCCTTCGGCGACGGCACCCTGGATCGTCGTGCCCAGCGCGTCGAGCTGCGACGCGAACTGCGTCGTGGCGTCGAGGTACGGGTAGTCGACCGAGCCCAGCTCCGTGATGGACTGCGACGTGCCGGCCGAGAAGGCGAGCACCGTGGCGATACCGACCGCGAAGATGAGGATCGCCAGCAGCGGCAGCATCCAGATTCTGTTCTTGACACTCATGACACTCTCCAATTTTCTACAGCGGGCTCGCCCGGCAGATCTTCGACAGGCGCGACAGGCGCGCCGGGCCGGGCGGGCGTCGTCGTCAGTCGGCGCTGAAGACGACCTTCACGGACGAATCGACCGCGGACTTCTCGATGTAGCCGATCGCGTCCGGGTTGGAGGCCACGAACTTCTTCACGTCGGCCGACGAGCCGAGTTCCTTCGGCGGCGTCGCCTTGCCCGAGAACACCAGGCGCGACCAAGCGGCCTTGACCTGCGCGCTCGATTTGCCGGTGACCTTCGTGTAGAACAGCTCGTGCGTGGGCGAGGAATCGGGCAGGTCGGTCGGAAGCGCGGTGCCGCCGGACGGCAGCGTGTTGCTCTTGCCCAGGAAGATGCCGCTGACCTGGTCGGCGGTCATCGTGGCGAGCGGGCTCTTCGGGTTGACGACCACGGCAACCTGCGAGAAGGCACTGGCGGAGCCGACGCACAGGGCGGCAGCCGCGAGACAACGGGAGATGGCGAGATTTTTCATGGTGGGCCGCCTTAGAACACGAAGTCGACAGCGACGCTGTAGACGTTCACCGGGGAGCTGCCGAACCCTGCCTGCACCTTCTCGAACAGCCCGGGGCCGCCGTCGGGCTTGACGCGGTCGTACTGCGCCTTGACCGCGACATTCTTGTAGGCATCCCAGCGCAGGCCGAGCGAATCGGTCTTCTGGGCGATGTTCTGGCCGGCGACGAGGCCGTCCACGGCCGCGGCCAGCGGAGCCAGTTGCGGCACGCTGGTCGGGATGTTGTTGTTCACGTTGGTGTTGTCCACCTTCAGCTGGGACACCACCGCGTAGGGCGTGAACTTGCCCACGCGGTAGCCGCCCGTGAGCGCCCAGCCGGTCGTGCTGGAGATGTACGACGCGGTCTTGCGCTTGGTGTACTCGGCGCTGCCGACCCAGTTGTCATGGTCGAAGGAGATGCCCGCGCCGGTGAACGACGCCGCCTTGTCGACCACCGAGACTTGTTCGCCGACGGCGGCGAACGGGGTCTGCGACAGGATCTCGGTGAGGCCGTCCAGCGACGCGCTGTCCACGGTGATCTTGCCCTGCGCGCGGCCGACGCGAATGGTGATGCCGTTGTCGAATTCCGCCGTCAGGTTCAGCCCGACCTGGTGACGCGAGTGGATGCGCACCGACTCGTTCGCCGTCGTGTCGCCGTAGAACACCTGGCCGGTGAGGGTGGTGCTGCCCAGCGAGGTCTGGTAGATCGCATCGGCACCGTCGAAATGGCTGAAGCTCACCTGGCCGTAGACGTCCATCGGCGGACGAACCCACAGGTTGGAATAGTCGACGTTGAGGTAGTCGGACACCATGTAGAACGGCAGGCCGATCCGGCCCACGCGTACGGCGAGTTCCGGGGTCGCCTGGGCCTTCAGGAACGCCCATTCGACGCTGGGCTTCCAGTTGCCCTGGCCGGTGTACTTCGACACGGCCTGCACGGTGCCGGAGAACACGTTGTTGGCCTTCGCGTTGACCTGGCCGCCGATCTTGGAATCCGGATTGAAGCTGCCGTCCTTGCTGGCGCCGGCCGACTGCCCGGGCGACACGAAGTCCGCCTGGTCGGTGTTGGTCTGCACGTAGCCGATCGTGCCGAAGCCCGAGAAGGCCCAGGACGGATCCCATGACAAGGCGTCTGCATGCGCGGCGCTGGAGGCGAGACCGCAGGCGCCGACGAGCGCGGCGGCGAGGAGGGGATTCAATTTCATCGGGGGATCCGGTTGATTGTTGTGCGCACCAGATCCGAAGGTCGATAGGTCTCCGTGTGCGCCAGGTGGAAGCGGTCAGGGAGGGCCTGACCGTGCCAGCTCTTCGGAATATGCCCCGCGAACTTGATGCCGAAGCCCGGAAACAAACGTGTAGGGACGTCTAGATTCGGCCTATGTGGTGAACAAATCGATATCTGTCGGAAGATCTCGACAAGCTGGCAGCGCTGTCAGGATTTCAGGTGTCTCGTGCAGAATTCGCGCCCGGATTCGGTCAGCGCGGCCGTCCAGCGCTCGTCGATCTGCGTGACGCGGACCCATCCCGGGCCGTCGACACCGCCGATGCGCGCGTGGCTCATCGCGGAAAGCGCGCGCATCAGCACGCTGGCGCCGAGCCCCAGGTGCTTGCCCAGTCGCGGCAGCGACATGCCGGCGTCGTTGGGCGCCGTCGCCAGCTCGCGCAGGATCGCGGCCGGCAGCTCGTCGAGCTGCGGCGCGTTGTCGTCTCCGTCCATGTCACCCTCCGCGTCCGCGGCGGGCTTGTCAGGCTCCCGCGAACGTCGTGTCGGCGCGCTGGGTGGATCCCGCGGCCTCGTGAGGCGTGAGTATGACGGGAATCGACTTCGACGTCGGCGTGCCGGCCTCGATGGCGGTGGACGACAGCGGCACCAGCGGATTCGTCTCCGGGTAGTACGCCGCGAGGTTGCCGCGCGGGATGTCGTAGGCCACCAGCTTGAAGCGGTCCGCGCGGCGCTCGACGCCGTCGCTCCAGACCGTGTGGATGTCCACCCATTGGCCGTCGCGCAGGCCCAGGTGCTTGAGGTCGGCGGGGTTGATGAACACGACGCGGCGCTGCCCGAACACGCCGCGGTAGCGGTCGTCCTGGCCGTAGATCGTCGTGTTGTACTGGTCGTGCGAGCGCGTCGTCAGCAGCGTGAAGACGACCTGGTCCAAGTTGCGCGCGCGCGCGCGGTGCGCGGGGGTGTCGAGCGGCACGGCGTGCGCGTAGAAGACCGCTTTCTCAGTCGCGGTGTTCCAGACGCGATCGCTGGCCGTGTTGGGCAGGCGGAAGCCGCCAGGCGTCTTGATGCGCTCGTTGAAGTGGTGGAAGTCGTCGAACACGGCCTCGATCTTGTCGCGGATGCGGTCGTAGTCCTCGATCAGCCACAGCCACGGTGTCTTCGAGCGCTGGCCCAGCGTGGCGGCGGCCAGTCGGGCGACGATCGCCGGCTCGGACAGCAAGTGCTCGGACGCCGGCGGGTTGATGCCGGACGAGATGTGCACCATGCTCATCGAGTCCTCCACCGTGACGCCCTGCGGGCCGGCGGCCTGCACGTCGATCTCGGTGCGGCCCAGGCACGGCAGGATCAGCGCCTCGCGGCCGTGGACGATGTGGCTGCGGTTCAGCTTGGTCGTGACGTGCACGGTGAGATCGCAGCGGCGCAGGCCCTTCCAGGTCTCGTAGGTGTCGGGCGTGGCGGCGGCGAAGTTGCCGCCCAGCGCGATGAAGACCTTGCCGCGGCCTTCGAGCATCAGCTTGATCGAGGCGACGACGTCGACGCCCGGCGCGCGCGGCGGCTCGAAGCCGAACACGTCGCGCAGGCGATCGAGCAGCGCCGCGGGCGGCTTCTCCCAGATGCCCATCGTGCGGTCGCCCTGCACGTTGCTGTGGCCGCGCACGGGACAGGGGCCGGCGCCGGGCCGGCCGATGTTCCCCCGCAGCATCAGCAGGTTGTTGATCATCTGGATCGTGGCGACCGAGTGCGCGTGCTGCGTGATGCCCATGCCCCAGCAGGCGATGACCCTCTCCGCGCGGAGATAGACGTCGCCGGCGGCACGCATCTGCGCTTCCGTCAGGCCGGACTCCTGTTCCAGCAGCGGCCACGATTCGGCGCGCAGGTCGTCCAGCAGCGCATCGATGCCGACGGTGTGTTCGGCGATGAACACGCGGTCGAGCACGCCGCCGCGGATGTCCTCCTGCTCGACGACGTGCTTCATCACGCCCTTGAGCAGCGCGAAGTCGCCGCCGACGCGCAGCTGGAAGTAGTGCGAGCTGATCTGCGTCGAGCCCATCGTGGCCATCTCGAACTTGGCCTGCGGATCGGCGAAGCGCTCCAGCCCGCGCTCGCGCAGCGGGTTGAAGCTGACGATCTTCGCGCCGCGCCTGGCGGCCGCGCGCAGCTCGCCCAGCATGCGCGGATGGTTGGTGCCCGGGTTCTGGCCGAAGATGAAGATCGCGTCGGCCTGCTCGAAGTCGTCCAGCGTGACCGTGCCCTTGCCGACGCCGATCTGCGGGCGCATCGCCGAGCCGCTGGGCTCGTGGCACATGTTGGAGCAGTCGGGGAAGTTGTTGGTGCCGTACTGGCGCACGAACAGCTGGTACAGGAACGCGGCCTCGTTGCTGGCGCGGCCCGACGTGTAGAACATCGCCTGGTTCGGGTCGGGCAGGGCGTTGAGGTGGCCGGCGATCATCTCGAACGCGGTGTCCCATTCGATCGGGACGTACCTGTCGCTCGTTCGGTCGTAGACCATCGGCTCGGTCAGGCGGCCCTGGTCCTCGAGGAAGAAGTCGCTCTTGCCGGCCAGCTCGGTGACGGTGTGCTGGGCGAAGAACTCGCGCGTGACGCGCCGCGCCGTCGCCTCGGCCGCGACGGCCTTGGCGCCGTTCTCGCAGAACTCGAAGGTCGAGGCGTGGTTGCGGTCGGGCCAGGCGCAGCCGGGGCAGTCGAAGCCGTCGGGCTGGTTGGCCGACAGCAGCGTCCTGGCGCCCTTGACGGCGATGTCCTGGGCCAGCAGGGCCTTGCTGACGCTCTTCAGGGCTGCCCAGCCGCCGGCCGGGCCCTTGTAGAACTCGATCTTCTTTTCGCTCACCAGCTCGGGTCTTTCAGGTCGAGGAGGGCGGGAAAACCCTCATTGGCGAGAGTGTGCACGACTCTGCGCGGCCTGGAAATATGTGATGCACCGCAACATCCACCCAGTTCGCGCGATCGACGCCCGGCGGGCAGGCGCTCGCGCGCCGTTGGCTCGCGCTCAGATCAGCTTGGCGTCCAGCAGCTCGCTCTTGAGGTAGGCGTAGTAGATCGGCGCGGCCACGAGACCGGGGACGCCGAACAGCGCCTCCATCGCCATCATCGCGATCAGCAGCTCCCAGATCTGCGACTTGATGCGCGAGCCGACGATGCGCGCGCCCAGGAAGTATTCGAGCTTGTGGATCACGATGAGGAACACCAGCGAGGCCAGTGCCACGGCCGGCGAGTGGGCAAGGCTGACGATGACGACGATGGTGTTGGAGGTCAGGTTGCCGATGATGGGCAGCAGGCCGACGATGAAGGTGATCGCGATCATCGTCTTGGTCAGCGGCAGGTGCACGCCGAACGAGTGCAGGCCGATGATGAGGTAGACGGCCGTGAACGTGGTGTTCAGCAGCGAGATCGACAGCTGCGACAGCGCGACGTTGCGGAATGCGTGGGAGAAAAGTTCGGCGCGCCGCGTGAGTTCGACGGCCAGCGGCCCGGCCGTGTAATGGGGATCGACCTCGCGCAGCGACAGCACGACGCCGATCACGATCGCGATCAGCGTCTCGGCGAAGGTCACCAACGTGTGCGCGCCCATCATCTGCAGCTCGGTGACGTGCGAGCGCAGCCACTCGAGCGCCTGCTGCTGCAGGCCGGCGATGTCGTCGGGCAGGTAGGCCGCCATGAACGGCGGAATGCCGGCGCGCACGCGGTCGAGGATGTCCGAGATCTTGCCAAGCAGCCGCGGCAGGTTCTCGATGTCGCTGCGGAAGAACGAGACCAGGCCGAACACGGCGCCGGCGATCGCGGCGACGACGACCGCGGCGAACAGCCCCACCACCAGCATCTTCGCGAGCTTGGTGTTGAAGTAGCGCTGAGCGAACGGCGTGATGGACACGACCAGCTGGTACACCAGCAGCCCGACCAGCAAGGGCACGAGCAGGTGCAGCTCCAGCACGCCGATCAGCGCGACGGCTGCCAGGACGAAGGAGGAGATCCGGACGACTTCGGCGCGCGTGTTGGCGTTCATTGTTCTTCGCAGGTGGGGTCGGCGGGTCGCCGGATCAAGTCTTGGCCCTGCCGAGGTAGGTTTCTACGACACGCGGATCCGCGGCAAGTTCCGCAGCCGGGCCGGACAGCGCGATCGCCCCGGTCTCGAGCACGTAGGCGTGGTCGGCCACCGCCATCGCGGCTCGGGCATTCTGCTCGATCAGCAGGATCGTCGCGCCCGTCTCGCGCAGCCGCTCGATGATGCGGAAGATCTCCTTGACGACCAGCGGCGCGAGCCCGAGGCTGGGCTCGTCGAGCATCAGCAGGCGCGGCTTTCCCATCAGCGCGCGGCCGATCGCGAGCATCTGGCGCTCGCCGCCGGACAGCGTGCCGGCGGCCTGCGCCTGGCGCTCGCGCAGGCGCGGGAACAGCCGGTAGATCTCGTCCAGACGCGCGGCCTGCTCGGCGCGCGGCGTGCGGCGCTGGCGATAGCCGCCCAGCACGAGGTTGTCGACGACGGGCATCGTCGCGAACAGCGCGCGCGTCTCGGGCACCAGCGCGATGCCGCGTTGCACGCGCTGTTCGAGCGACAGGCGCTGCATGGCTTCGCCGTCGAACGTCAGCGTGCCGCGCGACGGCAGCACGCCCATCAACGCGTTGAGCAAGGTGCTCTTGCCGGCGCCGTTGGGGCCGACGACGGCGACGACGCTGCCGGCCCTGGCTTCGATGGAAATGCCGGACAGGACCTCGGCGCGGCCGTAGCCGGCGTGCAGTCCGTCGACCTTCAGGAGTGGCGTGGTCGTCATCAGTGCTCCACTCCGAGATAGGCCGCGCGCACCGCGGGATCCTCGCGCACGACGTCCGGCGTGCCCTCGGTCAGCTTGGTGCCGAACTCGACGACCACGATGCGATCGGTCAGCGTCATCACGAAGTCCATGTCGTGCTCCACCAGCAGCAGGCTCATGCCTTCGGCGCGCAGCTGCGACAGCACTTCGCCCAGCGCCTGCTTCTCCTTCAGGCGCAGGCCGGCGGCGGGCTCGTCGAGCAGCAGCAGCGCGGGGTCGGTGCACAGCGCGCGGGCGATCTCCATCAGGCGTTGCTGGCCGAGCGCGAGGTTGCCGGCCGGCTCGTTGGCGAGCGCGCTCATGCCGATGCGTGCCAGCTGCTTCCAGGCTTCGGCGAGCAGGCGGCGCTCGTCGCGGCGATCGAGCCGCAGCATCGCGCGCAGAACGCCCGCGCCGCCGCGCTTGTGCGCGCCGAGGGCGACGTTCTCGAGCACGCTCATGTCGGCGATCATGCGCACATGCTGGAAGGTGCGCGACATCCCCTTGCGCGCGATCGCGCGTGACGTGAGCCCGCTGACGCGCGCACCGCGGTAGTCGACCCGGCCCGCGGTGAGCGGCAGCACGCCGGTGATCAGGTTGAACATCGTCGACTTGCCGGCGCCGTTGGGCCCGATCAGGCCGACGATCTCGCCGGCGCGCACGTCGAAGCTGACGTCGTTGACCGCCACGAGCCCGCCGAACTGCTTGCGCGCCTTCTGCACCGACAGCACCGTCTCGCCGCGCGCCGGCGGCGCCGCCTTCGGCAACGGCTCGGCATCGGCCCAGGTCGACGGATGCTGCCGGCGCACCGGCATGCGCCGAGTGACCAGCGACCAGAGGCCGTCCGGCGTCACCTGCAGCACCAGGATCAGCACCATGCCGAACACGACCAGTTCGACCGGCCCGCTGGTGTTGAGCAGCGCGGGCAGCCAGTTCTGCAGCTGATCCTCGGCGACCTTGACCGCCGCGGCGCCGACGAACGCGCCGCCGACCAGGCCGACGCCGCCCAGCACCGCCATGAACAGGTACTCGATGCCCATCTGCAGCCCGAACGGCGACGGGTTGACCGAGCGCTGGTAGTGCGCGAACAGCCAGCCCGAGAGCGACGCGTAGATCGCCGCGATGACGAACGCCAGCACCTTGTAGCGCAGCGTGGCGATGCCCATCGCCTCGGCCATCAGCGTGCCGCCCTTGAGCGCGCGGATCGCGCGGCCGGGGCGCGAATCGAGCAGGTGGCGCAGCGCCACGGCACCCAGCAGCGCGACGATCCAGATCAGGACGTACGACGAACGGCCCGTGCGCAGCTCGAAGCTGCCGATGGCCACCGGCGGGATGCCCTGCAGGCCGTCGAACTTGCCGAGGAAGTCGAGGTTGCCGACCAGGAAGAACATCGCCAGCCCCCACGCGATGGTGGCCAGCGGCAGGTAGTGGCCGGACATGCGCAGCGTGACGCCGGCGACGACCAGCGCGACGAGCAGCGTCAGCACGATGCCGCACAAGAGCCCCAGCCAGGGCGACGCGCCGCAGGCGGTGGTGACATACGCGGTGGCGTAGGCGCCGACGCCGACGAACGCGGCCTGCCCGAACGACGTCAGCCCGGCCACGCCGGTCAGCAAGACGAGGCCCAGCACCACCGTCGCATACAGGCCGATGTAGTCCAGCTGCGTGATCCAGAACTCGGGCACCGGCAGCAGCGGCAGCGCGAACAGCAGCACGATGCCGGCGGCCACGGCGATCTTGAAGGGGGAGAGTTTCGTCACGGCCGGCTCACTCGTCGTCATCGTGTTGGCGGTCGGTCAGCGAGCGCAGCAGCAGGATCGGGATGATCGCGGTGAACACGATCACGTCCTTGTAGGCGCTGGCCCAGAACGAGCTGAACGAGTCCAGCAGTCCCACCAGCAACGCGCCGCCGACGGCCAGCGGATAGCTGGCCAGGCCGCCGAAGATCGCGGCGACGAAGCCTTTGAGGCCGATCAGGAAGCCGCCGTCGTAGATCATCGTCGTCGTCGGACCGATCAGCAGCCCGGACAACGCGCCGATGAACGCCGCCATCGAGAACGCGCTGCGTCCGGCATGCTCGGTCGACACGCCCATCAGCCGCGCACCCAGCCGGTTGATGGCGGTGGCGCGCAGCGCCTTGCCCGCCAGCGTGCGCGCGAAGAACAGGTACAGCGCGCCCATCAGCAGCGCGGAGGTCAGCACCGTCACGATGGTCTGGCCCGAGATCGTCACCGCGCCGATGGCGAAGCTGGCGTCCCAGAACGGCGGCGTGCGGTAGCCCTCGGCGCCGAAGAACACGAGACCCAGGCCGACCAGCGTGAAGTGCACGCCGACCGAGACGATCAGCAGCAGCAGCACCGACGCGTCGGCCAGCGGCTGGTAGGCGAGCCGATAGACCAGCGGGCCGATCGAGGTCACGAGGACCAGCGTGAGCACGCCTTGCAACGCCAGCGGCCAGGCATGCCCGCTCGCGACGTAGGTGACCGCGGCGGCCGCGACGGGCAGGGCGCACAGCCGCAAGATCTCGAGGCCCGTGGCCGACCACGCGCGCTTCGTGCGCAGCCCGTCCCACAGCTCGCGCAGCACGGTCAGCGCGGCCAGAAGCAGCGCCAGCCAGACGGTGCCGGGCACGCGCCCGAGCTGCAGCATCGCCAGCGTCAACGCGCTGTAGGCGACGAACTCGCCCTGCGGGATCAGGATCACGCGCGTGACCGCGAACACCAGCACGATGGCCATGCCCAGCAAGGCGTACACGGCGCCGTTGCCGATGCCGTCCAGCAGCAGCACGGCGGCGATCGTCGAATCCATCCGGTCCTTTCGGTTGTCGAGACCGCGAATTTACCTTGCCCGGCCGTACGGGCCGCTGGCGACCCGCGCGGGAGCCTGCCTTGCCATGAAGCTGCAAACGCGCGGCCTCCTGCCGCGCCACGGAGCACGACATCATGAGCACGCATTCAGGTACCGTCACCGTCTGGCAATCCGGCCGGCTCGCGCCGCAGGCCATGGCTCGGCGCTTCGAATTCACGCCCGAACAATGGCTGCTCGGCGGACTGCTGGCGCTGTCGGCCTTCGTGCTCGCGATGTTCGTCATGGTGCTGGAGCAGGACGTCGACCGCAGCGAGTTGCAGCACGCCACGCAGCGATCGCACGCGGTGGCCGAGGCGCAGTGCGAGGCCCAGCAGCCCGCCGACCAGCGTGGCCGCTGCATCGCGCTGTTCAACGGCGACGTGGTCGCGGCGCAGGTGTCGGCGCCGGCCGAGGTCGCGCCCGTCAACGCGCTCTACGCACAGGAGAACGCGGCGCGCGCGATGACGGTGTCGCTGGTGTCGACCGCCCGTTGACGTCAGTCGTCGAGCAGGCCGCGCTGCCACATCGTCAGCGCCTGGTCGAACGGGCTCGCCGTCTCGGCGAACGCGTCGGGCGCGTGCGCCAGCGCGAGCCAGTGGCGCGTGTCGTGGAAGCCGCGCGGCGTCTCGTCGGAGCGCGCCTCGTCGAACCAGGCGAGCACCTGCGCGTACTGGTCGGCGTGGTGCGCGTGCGTCCACGCCAGGCCCACGAGATCGGCGAAGGCCTCCTCGCGGCGCGTGATGCGCATCTCGCGCGCCATCGCCTGCAGTTCGGCGGTGGGCTGGCGCGTCTCGATGGCGTCGGGCTTGTCGGCCAGGCCTGAGGGCAGGCTGTCGAAGGTGCCGCTGCGGTGGCGTTGGCAATGGCCGATCTCGTGGGCGGTCATCGCCTCGAGCGTGGCCTGCAGCAGCGGCGCGGGGATCGCGGCCAGCGTCGATTCGGCGGCCGGGTTGCCGCGCATCGCGAAGACCAGCTTGCAGCGTCCTTCGTCGTAGCCCATCGCGATCGGCGCGGCGCCGGCTTCAGCCTGCGGCAGCACGACGATGTCGATCGGCAGGCCCTGCTTGAGCGCCCAGGCCACCGGCGGCGTGGCGCCGGCGAGCCAGCGGCGTTCGGTGTCGGTGAGGTCGGCGGCCGCGGGCGCGGCGTGCGACGCGAGGAGCAGGGCGAAGAACGCCAGGGCGGAAGCGATTCTGGCGGCCACGGCGGCTCCTCGGCGTAGAGCGGTCGGACTACTTCTGACGCGCCTGGCGGCAGGTCGCCAGCGTGCGCTCCAGCAGCGAGCGCGCCTTGTGAGCCGTCGCGTTGGGTTGCAGCAGGTGGCCGGTTTCCTCGAAGAAGCGGTTGGACAGCGCATGCACGACCTGCGGATGCGCGCCGCCCTGGCGTTCCAGCAGCGCCGGCGTCGACGCGCCCAGCAGCGCCTTGCGCAGCATCTTGGCGTGCACGCGGTAGCGCAGCGCGTTCATGGGCACGCGACCCACCTCCATGGCCTGCAGTTCGCCGGCGAGGTGTTCGATGAAGAGCTGTTTCGAGTCCATGACTGAAGCATGACATCGGCCACCGGGCCCGTTCGGCGGAACACCGGCCGCAAACGTGCGTTTTTCCCGGTCGGAACGGGAAATCTGGCGCCGAAGGCCGCGCTGGGCCGCGCGCGCCGCGACAGCCGGTTACACGGCTTGCAGATCGACAGGCGGCTGGCCGGAGCGTCTCGGTCTCCGGCGCTGCCGCTCAAGTCTCCCAAGTGTCAATCCGAGGGAGCGGCGGATCCGGCTTCGCCGGGCCGCTCGCGGCCGGCCCCTCGGGGGCAGGAAGCGCCAGCGACCGTGGGGCTGTCGATTCGCAGCGAGCCGCAGCGACGCGCGTAGACCCACGTGAACTCCGCGCCCAGCAGGAAGATCTGCGCCGACCAGTACACCCACACGACCATCGCCACCAGCGACGCGGCCGCGCCGAAGGTCGAGGCCACCGCGCTGCGCCCGATGTACAGGCCGATCGCCATCTTGCCGATGGTGAACAGCAGCGATGTCACGACCGCGCCGATCCCCACGTCGCGCCACTCGACCCGCACGCGCGGCATCAGCTTGTAGATCATCGCGAACGCGACGGTGATGAACCCGAAGCTGAGCGTGAAGTCGACCGCCGACGCGGCCGCGCCGAGATCGACGTAGCGCCCGAACCAGCGCTGCACGCCGGCCAGCAGCGCGCTCGCCAGCAGCGACACCATCAGCAGGAAGCCGATGCCCATGATCATGCCGAGAGACAGCAGGCGCGAACGCAGCCACTTCGCGACGCTGCCCTCGTCGCGCCGGCGCGGCGCGCGCCAGATGCGATCGAGCGCGTTCTGCAGTTCGCCGATCACCGTCGTCGCGCCGATCACCAGCGCGCCGAAGCCGAACAGCGTCGCGAAGATGCCGGCCCTGGGATGGTTGACGCTCGCGAGCAGGGCCTGCACGGCCTTGGCGCCGTCGATGCCCATCAGGCCTTCGAGCTGGTCGAGGATCTCGCCGCGCGCGGCCTGCTCGCCGAAGAACAGGCCGGCCACGGAGATCACGATCAGCAGCAGCGGCGCGATCGAGAACATCGTGTAATAGGCGAGGGCGGCGCCCATGCTGGAGGCGTAGTCCTCGCTCCACGAGGTCATCGTCTCGCGGGCGAGCGACCACACGGTGGCGGGCTTCATCAAGGCCGGGATCTCCAGAACGAAAACGCCCGCACGAGGCGGGCGCAGGCGGACGGGCCAGGCCCGTCACGGATGCACGGCGATTCAGGACGCCGTCGCGCGCGCCTGGTCGCGCAGCGAGCGCACCTGCGCGTGGTTGCGCTTGACGCCTTCGTACTGGCGCTCGATCAGCATGCGCACGTTGTCGGGCAGCGCCTGGTCCAGTGCGTCGCGATAGCGTTCCATCGCCGAGTCCTCGCCCTTTTCGCAGGCTTCGAGCAGCGACTTGTCGCTGTAGCCCGAGAGCGTGCCCAGCAGCGAGACCCAGCCGCGATGCAGCGCGCCGCTGGCGCTGCCGCCGGTCTCGGGATCGCCGCCCAGCTGCAGCACCTGCGCGCGCAGGTCGGCGCAGGCCTGGTGGCACTCGCTCGCGCGCGTGGCGAACAGCGTCTTCAGGTCGGCGGAATGGACATGTTCGGCCACGTTGCGGAAGCCACGCTCGCCGTCGTTGCAGGTCTCGATGAGGGTGTTGAGAACATCGATGGTGTCTTGGTTGTTGTCCATGGTGGGGCCTTTCAGGTTGACGGTGAAGTAGCCTTGAACGGCAGATCGTGTGCCTGTCCGCGCCGCGACGAGCGATCGGAAAAGCTTGCTGGTCGGTGGCTCAGAGAAAGAACTCGAAGCGACGCGCCAGCGTCTCCACGATGCGCTGGCGCCAGCCGCGCTTCGCCCATTCCGCGCGCACGATCTCCTTCGCGCGCGCGACGTCGTCCATGAACACGCGCTCCATCTCCAGCGCGAGCCCCGCGTCGAGCACGACGAGGTTGGCCTCCGCGTTGTGCAGGAAGCTACGCCAGTCGAGGTTGCTCGACCCCACCGTCGTCCACAGCCCGTCGATGACGCAGGTCTTCGCGTGCAGCAGCGTGTCGTGCAATTCGTGCAGGTGGATGCCGGCGCGCAGCAGCCGCGTGTAGTGCGAGCGGCCGGCCTGCAGCGGCGCCCAGAAATCGCTGACGCCGGGCAGCATCAGGTGCACGTCGACGCCGCGCCGCGCGGCGCGCAGCAGCGAGCGCATCAGGCGGCGCGTCGGCACCAGGTAGGCCGTCGTGAGGAAGATGCGGTGCTGCGAGGCGTCGAGCGCCGACAGCAGCGCGCGATAGAACGGATTGCGGCGCCGCCCGGCGTCGCACGCGGCGAGCGCGACGCGCTGGCTGCCGGCCGGCGCGATCGGCGGAAAGTAGTGGGTGCCGCGCAGCGCGATCGACGAGTGCCTGCTCCAGTGCCGCATGAACAGCCGCTGCAGCTGCGCGACGATCGGGCCCTCGACGCGCACGTGCGTGTCGCGCCAGCCGGGCTTGTCCGCCGCGGCCTCCTCCTGGTGGCCGCCCGAGCCGCCGATGGACGCCAGCGGCGACGAGCCCGCCGAATACACCGAGCTGATGTTGACACCGCCGATGAAGCCGATGCGGCCGTCGACCACCATCAGCTTGCGATGGTCGCGCAGGTGCAGCGCGCGGCTCAGCAGGTTGCCGAGGCGGCTCAGCGGGTTGTATTCGCACACGTTGACGCCGTTGGCGCGCAGGTGGTCGAAGTAGCTCGCCGGCGTGCCGAGCGAGCCGAAGCTGTCGTAGATGACGTTGATGCGCACGCCGGCCTTGGCCCGCGCGATGAGCCGCCGCGCGAACTCCTCGCCAGGGCCTTCGGCCTCGAGGATGTAGCTCTCGAGATTGACGTGGTCGCGCGCGTTGTCTATCGCCTCGAACATCGCCGCGTAGGTGCCGGGGCCGTCCTGCAGCAGGTCGACGCGGTTGCCGGTGACCAGCGGCTCGGCCAGGCCCGCGACGAGGGCGTGCGCATGGCCGTGCGCCGCGATCAACGCAGGCACCTTGCCTGGAACGAGCTTGGCCTGCGGAGACAGGCGGAGCGAGACAGGCGCGGACATGGGCGGTTCCTTCCCGGGTTCGGCTGCGCGAGGAGACGCGCACTGCCGCAGGCGGGGATGTCCTGTTCGGCAACGGCCATGCCCAGCTGCGCTGTAGGAGGCGACGGTCCGCTAACCGGTGTTCGTCCTACGAGGCGGCACCGGCCAGCGGCACGGTGGTTGCCTGAACAGGTCATCCAAAGTCTCACAAGACCTCCGAGGAACCCCAAATGACCTCCAGCTTTCGTGCACTCACCCATGGCGCAGTCGCCATGGCGGCGCTCGGGATCGCGTTCGGTGCCTGCGCCCAGTCTTCGCAGTCCAGCCTGGCGAAGGAGATCGGGGACGCCGGACCGCAGGCGGGCAAGAGCTTCGTCGACCTGTCGGTCGGCAAGGCGACGTACAACACGTCGTGCGGCAACGTGGCAGGGCTGACCTGCTCGCGCGGCACGACGTCGTACAGCCTGACGGCCGGCAACATGATCACCGACAACGTCGGCGTCGAATTGTCGGCCATGAACCTCGGCAAGGCCGACATCGCCGGCGGCAGCGTGATCGCGCGCGGCATCAACCTCGCCGCCGTCGGCCGCGTGCCGCTCGGCGAGACCTTCGGACTCGAAGGCAAGATCGGCCCGACCTACGGCGTGACGCACGTCACCGCCGCGACCGACGCGGGCCTAGTCACCGGCCGTGCCAGCGGCGTCGGCCTGGGCCTCGGCGTGGCGCTCGACGTCAACGTCGCGCGCGGCCTGCACGGCTCGCTCGGCTGGGAGCAGCACGACTTCAAGTTCGCGGGGCAGGGCCGCTCGAACGTCAAGAACCTGACGCTGGCGCTGGGCTACACGTTCTGATCCGAGCCACGACAACGAAAGACATCCGATGAAACACGTCTACCCCGTCCGCCATCCCGCGTCGCTCGATGCGACCCCGCAGGCCGCGACGACCGCATCGCGCGATCGTGCGCGCGAGCCCGCGCTGCCGCACGAGCAGGACGAGTCCAGCCGCAGCCAGGCGAGCGCGACGCCGCAGCACGAGGATGTCGGCCGCAAGGCCTACGACAACGCCACCGACGGCACCGCCGACACCGACAAGGGGCCGCTGATGGACCAGGTCTACAACCAGAAGGTCGCGCCCGAGCGCGGGCCCGATCAGCCACGGCGCTGAGTCGCCGCGGGCGCGCGGGACGAGGTTCCGGCGTTGCAGCAATTCTGGGGCCCGGTGGCGCTGAAATCCGGGTTGCCCTCCACCGATTATTCAAATGCATGAAGCATTGAGCGTCAGAACGTTCAATTGATCTGCATAAAAGCGTTGGATTGCCTCATTTGAGAGCACTCAAACGTGGAGGGTGGCGGGTTTACCCTTGGGGATGATTTCTGGCACGGGCGTTGCAATCCACTGAGGCATGAACGCGAATCCGGCAACTCTTGCCGGCGACGCGGGCCCCTACGCTCAGGAGGAACCAATGGGTTCGATGGACTTCCGCACCGAACAGCGCCAGACACAGACGCTGTCCCCCCGCCTGCAACACGCCGTGCGCCTGTTGCAGCTCTCCTCGCTCGAATTCGCCCAGCAAGTCCACGACGCCCTGGGCAAGAACCCGTTCCTGGAAGAGGACGGCAACCCCGACGATCAAGGCGACGAAGGCCTGTCGCCCGAACAGGCCGCCGAGGCGCAGGAAGCGCGCGAAGCCCAGGAGGCCGCCGCCGAGACGATGGCCGCCCCCGAGGGCGACCTGCCCGGCGAAGGCGACCGCGACATGTGGCAGGCCGACGGCCTCGGCTCGGGCAAGCGCGCCGACGACGACGAGACCAGCGCCCTCGACATGATGGCCGTCCCGACCTCGCTCGCCACGCACCTGCACGGCCAGCTCGCCGTGCTGCCGCTGACGCTGCGCGATCTCGTGCTGGCCAAGGTGATCGTCGAATCGCTGGACGACGACGGGTACCTGCGCACCGACCTGCAGGAGATGATCGAGGTCGCCGACCTCGACCCGGCCGCGACGATGGAAGAGATGCAGATCGCGTTGAAGCGCGTGCAGGCGCTGGAGCCCGCGGGTGTCGCGGCGCGCAGCGTCTCGGAGTGCCTGCTGGCGCAGCTGTCCTCGATCGACGACGAGAACACCCGCGGGCTCGCGCAGCACATCATCAGCGAGCACCTGAACTGCCTCGCCGCGAAGGACGTCAGCACGATGGCGCGCGCCCTCGGCCGCACGCCGGCCGAGATCGAGGCCGTCTGCGACCGCATCCGCCGCCTCGACCCGCGGCCGGGCTGGCGCTTCGGCTCGACGCAGCTGCAGTACGTGATCCCCGACGTCATCGTGCGCAAGGTGCGCGGCCAGTGGAACGTGCAGCTGAACCCGGCCATCATCCCGAAGGTGCGGCTGAACCAGGTCTACGCGGAACTGTTCCAGCGCCACAAGCGCGGCACCCAGAACGCCGAGATGGCCACGCACCTGCAGGAAGCCAAGTGGACGATGCGCAACGTGGAGCAGCGCTTCTCGACCATCCTCAGCGTGGCCGAGGCCATCGTGTCGCGCCAGAAGCATTTCCTCGAATTCGGCGCGATGGCGATGAAGCCGCTGGGCCTGCGCGAGATCGCCGACGAGCTGGGCCTGCACGAGTCGACCGTGTCGCGCGTGACGAACAACAAGTACATGGCCACGCCGATCGGCGTGTTCGAGCTGAAGTACTTCTTCTCGCGCGCGATGACCACCGCGAGCGGCGGCGCCTGCTCGGGCACCGCGATCCGCGGCCTGATCAAGGACATCATCGAGGCCGAGGCGCCGACGGCGCCGCTGTCCGATGCCGAGATCGCGCGCCAGCTCGCCACGCAAGGCCTGCAGGTGGCCCGCCGCACGGTCACGAAGTATCGCCAGTTGCTCAAGATCGAGGCCGTCGAGCGGCGCCGCCGCCACGCGCCGTCCTGAGCCGCCGCCGCTGTTGATTCCCGTGCCCCGGCCGCAAGGTCGGGGCCAGCGCGTCGCCCGCGAACGAACGTCCAGGTTCGTTGCCGGCGGCGCTGTTCCGTCGAGAGTCCGTCATCCCGATCCTCATCCTGCTCTGCGTGGCCCTGGCGGCCTTCGTCGTGTTTCTCGCGGCGCGTCTGCGCTCGGCGTCGGCGCACATCGCGGAACTGCGGGATCAGCGCGATCGGGATGTCGAGACGATCGCCAAGGCTCGCCAGGAGGCGTTACGGATGTCTTCGATCGACGACGAACTGCAGCGCGTGCAGACCGCGCTGGCCGATGCGCAGGCGGCGCTGGGGGCGGTGCGCGCCGAGCGCGACACCGCGATCCGCGACGCCGAGGCGACGCATCGCCAGCGCCACGCGTTCCTGGCCGGCCTCGCGCACGACCTGCGCAATCCGCTGGCGCCGCTGTCCAACGGCATCGAGCTGCTGCGCCTCACCGACAACGACCCCGCCGGCCGGCTGCGCACGCGCGGCATCATGGAGCGCCAGGTGGGCCACCTGATGCGCATCGCCGACGAGCTGTCGGATCTCGCGCGGCTGTCCGGCGACCACGCGACGCTGCAGCAGGCATCGTTCGATCCCGGTGCCGTGCTGCGCGGCCTGGCCGACCGGCTGGAGCCGACGCTGCAGGCGCAGGAGTTGACGCTGCAACTCGGCGCCGCGTCGCTGCCGCGCCTGCGCGGCGACGCCCAGCGCATCGCGCAAGCGGTCGGCCACCTTGTCGACGACATCGTGCGCCACACCGAACGCGGGAGCGCGATCCGCATCGACGCCAGCACCGAGGGCCCGGTGCTCGCGCTGACGATCGCGAGCGCCGCCGACCTCGACGAGTCCGCCGGCGACGCGCCGCCGACGCTCGAGGACGTCGACGTCGCCGCGCTGGGCCTGGGCGTCGCGCTGGCGTCGCAGCTCGCGGCCTTGCACGGCGGCCGCCTGCAGGGCCGGCGTCCGCCGGGCGCGCGGCGCGCGCGCTTCACGCTGACCCTGCCGGTCGATGCGGGCGCGGTCGCCGAGGCCTCGCCCGCGAGCGTGGCCGCGGCGCCGGCCGTCAACGGCGAGCCCGCGCTGGCGGTGCTGCTGGCCGACGACAACGTCGACTTCTCGCACAGCTTCGGCACGATGCTCGAGCTGCTGGGCCATCGCGTGGAGGTCGTGCACGACGGGCTGGCGGCGGTGGCGTCCATCGTCGAGTCGCCGCCGGACATCGCATTCGTCGACATCGGCATGCCCTCGCTCGACGGCGTCGAGACCGTGCGACGCGTGCGCGCGCAGGGCAACACGCAGGACGTGCTTCTGGTGGCCGTCACGGGCCGCGGCGGGGCCGAGGACAGGGCGCGCGCGGCCGAGGCGGGCTTCGATCGCTATCTCGTCAAGCCGTTCGCGATGCAGGACGTGCGCGACGCGCTCGACGCGGCGCAGGCCGTGCGCAGCGGCGCGGTCGCCCGCGTGCCCGGCAGCTTCGCATCCACGCGCGCGGCCTGAGCCATCGGGCATGGACGTTGCCGCCTCGAGGACGAGGGCGCCTGTTCCGGGGTGCCGACGCGACCGGGAGAAATGTCATGCCGCAAGGCCCATGCAGCGCCCAGCGCACGCTCAAGCGAGGAGCGGCGACTCCACCACCTCCGACGCCGGCGGCAGCGTGCCGGTGCCGCCCGACACCGGCTTGCCGCCGTCCGCGCCGCCGGCACCGCCCGAGCCGCCGCCGATGGCGCCGCCGCCCGCGCCGGTCGACGATCCATCGCCGAGCGCGACGCCGCCGTCCCCGGTCGGCGAACCACCGCGCGCCAAGCCGCCGGCCGCGTTCTTCACCACCTTGTGAATGAAGTGCAGCTTGCGCACGGCCGGCTTGGACAGCACGAACGGGTAGAAGTCGGGCTCGCCCATGCTGCGCGTCACCTCGTTGAGCGCGCCGGTCAGCTCGATCCAGCCGTTGACCACCGTCAGGAAGGCGAGATCGTCGGATGACGGCGTCGCCAGCGCGTCGTCGCCCGCCAGCACCTGCGGCGTGAACGCCTCGTACTGGATCTCGTCGTGGTGCGCGACCAGGCCGAAGCTGCGCGCCGTGTCGAGCGAGTCGACCATGTGCAGGTAGTGCGCCCAGGTCTCGGCCCAGTCCTCGTACGGATGGGCCGAGGCATAGGCGCTGACGTGGCGGTCCTTCCAGTCGAACGGGGCGCCGGCGGCGTAGTAGTCCTGCAGCGCCTGACCGTAGTCGAGGCGGTCGTCGCCGAAGATCGTGCGGCAGGGGTCCTCCCACTCCGTGCCGCGCACCAGGCGCTGCCAGTAGTAGTGGCCGATCTCGTGGCGCATGTGGCCGATCAGCGTGCGGTACGGCTCGTGCATCTGCGAGCGCACGGTCTCGCGGTGGACGTCGTCGGCCTCCTCGATGTCCAGCGTGATCAGGCCGTCGTCGTGGCCCGTCATCACACGCGGGCCGTCGAGCGGCGAGCGCAGCAGGTCGAACATCACGCCTTGCTCGACGTTCTCGCTGACCTTGGACTCGACGGGCAGCTTCAGCGCGATCAGCTGGGACACCAGCGCACGCTTCGCATCCTCGACCTTGAGCCAGAGCTCCGCGTTGTCGCGATCCGTCGGGTCGGGCACGGTGCGGTCGAGGCGGCACGAACGGCAGAACGGCTTCAGCTTCGCGTCGTCGTTGTCGGGCAGCAGCCAGTTGCACGGCGCGGGCGACGTCCAGTTGGCGCAGCGGCGATAGGCGGTCAGAGGCAGCGTCATGCCGACTCCGCGCGTGCGCATGGCGCGGAACACCTGCGGGTCGCGCGTCGGTGCGAGCGGGCGCAGCAGCACGAGGTCGGGGTCGTAGCCCAGCGGCGTCTTGCAGGCCAGGCACATCGCGTTGCGGAAGAAGATCGGCCGTCCGCAACGGCAGCGGAACGCGCGGCGGGCGGTGGGCGTCGACGTCAGCAGCGTCGGGACGAGGCGTCGGGTGAAGGCGGGCGGGGGGCTGTTCATCGCCCGTGCGAGGCAATCGCCGCGCCCAGGCGATCGATGCAATCTGTGCGGTGAACAGCGGCCTGATCGCCGGATCGGCCGGCGCCGGCGCGGCGAGACTGGAGTCCTCGCGGCGCGCCACGCGCCGCCCCTACGAAGCGCCCGTCATGAGCAACCGCAACCGTCCCCATCGCCGTCCGCTGCGCCTGTGGCTCGCCGGCCAGGCCACGATCCTCGCCGGCGCCGCCGCGATGGCGTGGACGCACTCGTTCATCCCGATGGCGCTCGCCGGCTCGGCCGCGCTGATGATGACGGTGCCGCTGGTCAAGGCCATCGCGACGGGCGCGCGCATCCGCCGCTGAACGGTTCGCGATCGCGGCCGGGGCTGAACGATCGCCCCGCAGGGCAGGCCTCTCGCTTGCTGAAGTTGAAACGAATCCGACCAGTGATTGCCAAATGCGAACGGCGTGTGGCAGTCGCGGGCAGACACTTTCAACTTCTCAGGAGAACGACATGGCAGACCCCCGCCTCGTCACCGGCCTGTTCCCCGACCGGGACAGCGCCGAACGTGCCTATTCCACCGTCGCCTCGCGCGGCTACGACCGCGACGACATCAACCTCGTGATGTCCGACGAGACGCGCCAGCGCCACTTCGCGCCGGATGCCGTCGTCAATACCGAACTGGGTACCAAGGCCGCCGAGGGCGCGGGCATCGGCGGCGCGATCGGCGGCACCGTCGGCGCGATCGCCGCGGCCGTCGCCGCCGTGGGCACCAGCCTCGTGCTGCCGGGCCTCGGCCTGGTCATCGCCGGCCCCATCGCCGCGGCCCTCGCGGGCGCGGGCGCGGGCGGCGCCGCGGGCGGGCTCGTGGGCGCGCTGATCGGCTGGGGCATCCCCGAAGAACGCATCTCCGAATACGAATCGGGCATCCGCGACGGCGGCATCCTGATGGGCGTGCGTCCGCGCAACGCCGACGATGCGCTCGCGTTCGAGAACTCGTGGCGCGACGCCAACGGCGCGTTGATCCGCAGCTGATCCTTCACGCGGCCGGCGCCTGCGTCGGCCTTCCCCATCCCGGAACGCGCCTCGCCAAGAGCGTCGACCGGATCAGGCGATTCGTCGCCGCAACATTCCAGGAGACATCATCATGGGCAAGTATCTCGTCGGTTGGCTGTTGGGCGTTCCGGTCTTCGTACTGGTCATCCTGTACTTCTTCTTTCACTGAAGTCGTCCGACCTGCAACGGCGCCTCGAGCCGCAGCGATGCGGCCCGGGCGCCGTTTCCGTGTCTGCCGCGACCCGGTTCGCATTTCCCGGGCCAGGGCATTGGGCACAGCCCTTGCCGTTTCATGATCAACGGATCGAACGGATCCGCAATCAACCCCAGGAGTTCGTGATGAACAAGGACCAAGTGCAAGGCCGCGCGACCGAGGCCAAGGGCGACATCAAGGAAGCCGCCGGCAAGCTGGTGGGCAACAAGAAGCTGCAGGGCGAGGGCCTGGTGGACCAGGCCAAGGGCAAGACCCAGGCTGGCCTGGGCGATGCCAAGGAAAAGGTCAAGAACGCGATCGACCGCTCGTAAGCGGCCCTCGTCTTCCGAAGAATCCCGGCCGCGTGCCGGGATTTTTCGTATCAGGCCGCCGGCGCGTTCAGCACGGCCTCGACGTGGTAGCCGTCCGGGTCGATGACGAACGCGGCGTAGTAGTTCGGCCCGTAGTGCGGCCGCGGGCCGGGCGCGCCGTTGTCGATGCCGCCGTTGGCCAGTGCCGCTTCGTGAAAACGGTGGATGGCGGCGTGGTCGGGCGCCGCGAACGCGATGTGGAAGCCGGCGGGCGGGACGATGGGTGCAGCCGTGCGCTGCTTGATCGCGAACTTGTCGATGCCGGATTCTGACCGCTCACAACAACAGCTCGCTCGACTCGCCCGTCGGCACCGGCGTCATCGACGGCAAGGCGATCTGCACGCTGTGCTGGCGCCCGTCGTCGTACAGCGGCAGCCGGCTGGTGCCCAGCGCGCGGCCGTCGAGCGTGACCTGCGGTTCCTTCTCGTGGCCGCTGCGGTCGAACTGCAGGCGGAAGAACGTCGTCTTGTGGACGTAGTCGACCTCGAAGCTGGTCCAGTGCGGCGGGATGCGCGGATCGAGCAGCAGCGACGCGTGGCCGTCGACCACCTCGAGCCGCAGCCCCAGCACCGCCTCGACCAGCAGCCGGTACATCCAGCCGGCCGAGCCCGTGTACCAGCTCCAGCCGCCGCGGCCCGTGTGCGGCGCCACGCTGTAGACGTCGGCCGCCATCACGTAGGGCTCGACCTTGTAGACGGCCACCTCCGCCGGCGTGCGCGAGTGGTTGACCGGGTTGATCATGTCGACGACGTCCCACGATCGGCGTGCATCGCCGCTGGCCGCGAAGGCCATCGCCGCCCAGATCGCGCCGTGCGTGTACTGGCCGCCGTTTTCGCGCACCCCCGGAACATACCCGCTGATGTATCCGGGGTTCGGGCCCTTGCCGTTGAACGGCGGGTCTAGCAGCTTGACGATGCGCTGCTGCGGATTGACCAGCCGCGCGGCCAGCGAGTCGAGCGCCTTCTTCGCCTTGTCGCGCGGCGCGATGCCCGAGAGCACCGACCAGCTCTGCGCGATCGAGTCGATCTGGCATTCGACGCCGGTGGCCGTGCCCAGCGGCGTGCCGTCGTCGAAGTAGGCGCGGCGATACCAGTCGCCGTCCCAGGCGTTGGCCTCGATGGAGACGGCCAGCTTGTCGCGCGCCTCGCCGCAGCTCTGCGCGAAGGCGTCGTCCTGGTGGATGCGGGCGAGCTTGGCGAACTCGCGCAGCACCTCGCAGACGAAGAACGCCATCCACACGCTCTCTCCCTTGCCGTGCTCGCCGATCAGGTTCATGCCATCGTTCCAGTCGCCGCCGCCCATCAGCGGCAGGCCGTGCGAGCCGAGGCGCAGGCCGTGCTTGACCGCCAGCGCCGCGTGCTCGTAGAGCGAGGCGGTGCGATGCGAGACGTTGGGCATGTCGAAGTAGGACTCGTCGGCATCCGCCAGCGGCCGGCCCTCGATGAACGTGACCTGCTCGTCCAGTATCGCGACGTCACCCGTGGCCTCGACGTAGCGGCACAGCGCCATCGGCAGCCACAGGTAGTCGTCGCTGATGTGCGTGCGGACGCCGCGGCCCTGCGGCGGATGCCACCAGTGCTGCACGTCGCCTTCCTCGAACTGCCGGCTGGCAGCCAGCAGCAGCTGCGCGCGCAGCAACTCGGGCCGCGCGTGCACGAGCGCCATCGCGTCCTGCAACTGGTCGCGGAAGCCGAACGCGCCGCCGGACTGGTAGTAGCCGCTGCGCGCCCACAGGCGGCAGGCGATCGTCTGGTAGACGAGCCAGCCGTTGGCCAGCGCGTTGAGCGCGGCATCGGGCGTGCGCACCTGCACCGCGCCCAGCGTCTTCGTCCAGTGAGCGACGACGCGCTCGAGCTCGGCCTGCGCGACGGCGTCGCTGCGGTACTTCAGCGCGATGCGCTCGGAGTCGCCATGGTTCTTGCCCATGCCCAGGCGGAACACCACCGTGCGCGACTCGCCCTCGGCGAGATCGACCGGCACCTGGAACGCGGCGCACGGATCGAGCGCCGCGCCGGTGCGGCCGGACAGCCCCGCACGCCGCAGCGCCATCGGCTCGAGCAGGTTGCCGTTGCGGCCGACGAACTCGGTGCGGTCGCAGGTCATGCTGCCGGCGAGCTGGTGCTCGGGGTCGACGTCGAAGAAGCCCATGTAGTCGGCGTGGTCGCCGCTGTACGGGTTGCGCGCGAAGGCGGGGCCGTCGTCGACGTGGTCGGTGACGATGTGCGGCGCGGTCGCCGGCCGCAGGCTGCCCAGCACCCATTCGACGTAGCCGGTGATGCTGATGCGGCGCGCGCGGTCGGAGTCGTTGCGTATCGTCAGCATCGAGAACTTGATCGGCGCATCGATCGCGCAGAACACCTTCAGCTCGCTGCGGACGCCTTGCGCGTTCTGCTCGAAGCTGCTGTAGCCGAAGCCGTGGCGAGCGACGGCCGCGCGGCCCGGCGTGCCATCCGGGTTCAGCGCGACGCCGCTGGGCATCCAGGCGACGCCGGTCTCCTCGTCGCGCAGGTAGAACGTCTCGCCGCTCGGGTCGGACACGGGGTCGTTGTGCCACGGCGTCAGGCGCCACTCATGCGCGTTCTCGGCCCAGGTGTAGGCCGCGCCGGACTCGGAGATCACCGTGCCGAAGTCCGGATTGGCGATCACGTTGGCCCAGGGCGCGGGCGTGCGCACGCCCGACGGCGGCGCGATGACGTACTCGTGGCCGTCCTTGCCGTAGCCGCCGTAGCCGTTGAACAGCGTGAGGTCGCCGGTGGGGACGCGTTGCTGCGGGATCGAGGTTTCGGGACGCACGCTGCGCGTCGGCACGAACGGCGCGAGGCGGCGCTCGGGGCCCGGGCCCTGGCGCAGCTGGCCCTTGGGCGCGGTGCGGCGCTCGGTGCGCAGGCGGCGGTTCAGCTGCTCGGCCAGCGAGCCCTGGCGGTCGCTCAGCACGGCGCGCGCGACCGACAGCAGCAGGATGCGGTCTTCCTGCGGGATCTGGTCGGCGTGGCGCACGAAGATGCCGCCCGGCCGATCGACCACGTGCGCCTCGACGCCCGCGGCGATCAGGCCCATCACCTGTTCGTGCAGGCGCTGGCGATAGACGTCGCGCTCCTCGTTCCAGATCACCAGGTCGACGGCCAGGCCCTTCAGGCGCCACCACGCGTGCGCCATCACGAGCTGGCGCACCAGCTCGAGGTTGGCGACGTCCGAGATCTGCACCAGCACGATCGGCAGATCGCCCGAGATCGCGTAGCCCCACAGGCCCGACTGGCCGCGCCGGTTCTGCCGGATGATGGACGGATCGGCCCGCAGCGCGCCCTGGCTGAACAGCACGGCGCCGGCCAGGCGCGCGTACATCTGCGCGTCGGCCTCGCTCGCGTTGAGCTGGCGCAGCAGCACCTGGCTGTGCGTCCACGCGAGCTCGAACACGCGTTCGGCCAGGCGCCGGTCGCGGTATTTCTCGATCAGCGTCAGGCAGTCGGCGCGCTGGTCGCCGACGCCGATGACGAGGTCGACGATGACGGTCTGGTCAGGCTGCAGCGTGATCGCGCAGCGGCTGGCGGCCACCGGGTCGAGCACCGAGCCCTGCGAGTTCGACAGCGCCTCGCCGCCGAACATCGCCGCCGGTGCGCGCAGGCTGCCGCCGCGGCCGATGAAGCGGGCGCGGTCGGTCTCGTGCGTCACGGGCGAGACCTCGGCGCCGCGTGGCGCGTGCACGGCCATCAGGTGGAACATCCACGGCGACGGATCCTTCTCCGCGCGCGGCCGGCGGTTGGCCAGCAGGGCGGGCAGGCCGTCGACCAGCTCGGTCTGCACGAACAGCTTGCCGAACGCCGGATGCTGCACGTCGGCCGCGGGCGTCATCAGCACGACCTCGCAGTAGCTCGTGACCTCGATCGTGCGCACGCGCCGCGTCGTGTTCTTGATGCGGATGCGGCGCAGCTCGATCGCGTCCTCGGGCGACACGGCGATCTCGGTGTGCGTGTCGATGCCGGCGTCGCGGCGGCGGAACTCGGCGCGGCCCTCGGTGAAGATGGCCTGGTAGTCGGTCGCCTTGCGGCCGGTGGGCTGGAAGGCGGTCGACCAGTATTCGCCTGTGTCGACGTCGCGCAGGTAGGCGTAGCTGCCCCATTCGTCGCGCGTCGCGTCCTCGCGCCAGCGCGTGACGGCCATGTCCTTGTAGCGGCTGTAGCCGCCGCCGGCCTGCGTCACCATCACGTGGTAGCTGCCGTTGGACAGCAGCTGCACCTCGGGCGTGGGCGTGAGCGCGTCGGTGAACAGGCGCAGCGGCGTCTCGGTGGTGGCGGACACCGAGCGCGGCGCCGACGGCTCCATCGTGGCCTCGGCGACGATGGGCATGACGTCCTTGGGCACGCGTTCGTGCAGCAGCATCAGCGTGGCCTGCACGCTGCGGTCGGACGCGAAGTGCTTCTGCATGCGCGAATGGCCCAGCGCCTGCTCGATGGCCAGCAGGCTCATGCCCTGGTGGTGCGCCATGAACGAGCGCACGACGGCCTTGGTCTGGCCGCGCGGCACGCGCATCGGCGTGTAGTCGACGGCCTCGTAGAAGCCGTACTCGCCGGCCGCGCCCAGCGAGGCGAGGCGCTGCAGGTTGGCGGTGGCGGCCACCGGCTCCACGATCGTCGCCATCGCGGTCGCGTACGGCGCGATGACCAGCTCGTCGCCGAGGCCGCGCTTGAGGCCCAGGCCCGGCACGCCGAACGCGCGGTACTGGTAGTTGAGCGCGGTGTCGGTGGCGTTGTAGCCGGACTCCGAGATGCCCCAGGGCACGCCGCGCTCGCGGCCGTAGTCGATCTGGCGCCGCACGGCGGCGCGGCAGGTCTCGTCGAGCAGCGTCTGCTCGAAGTTGGGCATGATCAGCGGCGGCATCAGGTACTCGAACATCGAGCCGCTCCACGACATCAGCACCGGGTTGCCGTCGTGCGCCGTCAGCAGCCGGCCGAGCGCGAACCAGCTTTCCTGCGGCAGCTGGCCGCGCGCGATCGCCGTGAAGATGCCCAGCCGCGCCTCGGAGGCCAGCAGGTCGTAGTGGCCGGCATCGAGCGCACGCTCGTCGACGTTGAAGCCGATCGCCATCAGGTGGCGGCGGTCGTCGTAGAGGAAGGTCTGCTCCTGCTCGCTCAACGCGTCGACGCGGCGCGCGAGTTCCTCGATGCGATCGAGGTAGATGGCCGCCTCGCCGACGCCCAGCGACGCCAGCACGCCCAAGGTCGGCAACGGCGCCAGCGCGGCGGCGTCGAGCGCGGCGGGTGAGGCGTCGGGCGCCAGCGGCAACGCCAGGCCGCCGAACGCGGCGAGCTCGTCGCGGCCGGCTTCGCATTGCGCAACGAGCGAGCGCGCCCAGCGCAGCGCCTCGCCGGTGTCCTCGTCGGCATCGCCGCGGCGCGCCTCGCCGGACAACGCCGCCTCGACGGCGGCCAGCACCTCGCGCGACATGCTCTCGAACGATTCCAGCACCGCCTGCAGCTTCGCCGCGGAGCGCGGCATCTCTGCGCAGGCGGCCGCGACGAGCTTGTCCGCGCGATCGAGCACGGGCAGGTGCGTGCCGGCGGGCAGGCTCTCGCGCACGAGGCCGAGCACGTCGGCCACGCCCACGCACCACTGTGGCGAGAACGGTGCCTCCGACGGCAGCGCGAGCAGTGCCATGCGCAGCGTCATCAGCTGCGCGACGAGGTTGCCCGAGTCGACGGTGGAGATGTAGCGCGGCGCCAGCGGCAGCAGCGACTGCGTGTCGTACCAGTTGTAGAAGTGGCCGCGATGGCGCTCCAGCTGCTCCATCGTGGTGACGGTGGCGGCGATGCGCGTGAGCATCTGGTCGAGCGTGATGAAGCCCGAGTCGCGCGCCGTCAGGTTGGCCAGCAGCGAGAAGCCGATGTTGGTGGGTGACGTGCGGTGCGCGACGCGCGCCACCGGGTGCAGCTGCACGTTGTCGGGCGGCAGGTGGTTGTCCTCGGAGCCGACGAAGTTCTCGAAGAACGCCCACGTGCGGCGCGCGACGAGGCGCAGGAACTTGCGCTGCACGGCGCTCAGCTCGCTGCGCGGCTGCGGCAGCGGACGATCGGCCAGCCAGACGATCAGCGGCGAGAAGAACCACAGCAGCAGCAAGGGCGCGGCCGCGGCGATGGCCCATGGGCGCAGGTCGGCGAGCAGGGCGGTGATCAGGATCGCGGCGGTCGGGCCGGCCCACAGCGCGCGGATGTTGTCGCGCAGCGCGTCCATCGTGCCGGGCGCATGGCCCAGGCGGATGTCGGCCGACGCCGTCCATTCGAGCAGCCGGCGCCCGCGCACCATGCGCCAGATCGTGCGGCCGATGGCGTCCAGCGTCGCGACGGCCTCGGTGGGCAGGCAGGCCAGCGTATGCACCAGCTGCACCAGCTGCAGCGCGATCGGCAGCAGGCGGCGCGGCGACGGCGTCGCGTTGACCCAGTTGATCGGCGCGCGCGCCAGGCCCATCACGTGCGCGGCGAACGGCACGATGCCGACGATCACGATGATGCGCAGCGTCCACATGAACGGCTCGGGCAGCCGCGCCCATCCGAGCACGGCCAGCGCGATCAGTGCCGCGGGGACGAGGCTGCGGCGCAGGTTGTCGAACAGCTTCCACTTCGACAGCGCCGACAGCGGATTGCGGGGCGCGCCCGGCAGCGCGTGCACGCGCCGGCGCAGGAAGCCGATCAGCTGCCAGTCGCCGCGCACCCAGCGGTGGCGGCGTGCCATGTCGGCGCTGTAGCGCGAGGGCGTGTCCTCCAGCAGTTGCACGTCGGACAGCAGCCCCGAGCGCGCGAAGCAGCCCTCGATCAGGTCGTGGCTGAGGACGCGGTTCTCCGGCATGCTGTCGTGCGTCGCGCGCTCGAAGGCGTCGACGTCGTAGATGCCCTTGCCGACGAACGAGCCTTCGCCCAGCAGGTCCTGATAGACGTCCGACACGGCGCGCGTGTACGGGTCGATGCCCGGCTCGCCGCCGAACATGCGGGCATAGCCCGAGCGGCCGACGCTGGGCAGGTTCAGGCCGACGCGCGGCTGCAGGATGCCGTAGCCCTCGACGACCACGTCCTTCTTCACGCCGGCGCCGAAGCGCGGGCGGTTGAGCGGATGCGCCATCGCCGACACCATCTCGCAGGCCGATTCGCGCGGCAGCTGGGTGTCGGAGTCGAGCGTGACGACGTAGCGCACGTCCTGCAGCGACAGCGTGTCGCCGACGATGCGCGCGAACGCCTTCTCGGCATCGGGCCGGCCGCGCAGCAGCGCGTTGAGGTCGGCCAGCTTGCCGCGCTTGCGTTCCCAGCCCATCCAGGCGTTCTCGGTGGCGTTCCAGCGGCGCGGGCGATGCAGCAGCAGGAAGGGCGCGGGCCGCTGCTGGTTGCCGTCGGGTTCCGCGTAGCGCTTGTTCAATGCCGTGATGCGCAACTCGGCGTAGTCGACGAGGTCGTCGTCCTCGGGCATCGTCTCCTGCTTGGCGTCGCGCAGGTCGGTCAACAGCGCGAACTGCAGGTGCGGATCGCGATTGGCGAGGAAGCGCACCTCGAGGGCGTCGACCAGCGTGTCGACGTCGGCATGCTTGCCCAGCAGCGTGGGCACCGCGACCAGCGTGCGCGAGCGCGGGTCGATGCCCAGCGAGTAGTCCAGGCGCGGCAACGCCTCGGGCGTGACGCTCAGCGTGACGATCCAGTTCACCAGCGACAGCGCCAGCTGGCTCGTCCCCAGCATCAGCAGCAACAGCAGCACGAGGCCCTTGGGCGACCACACCTGCAGGTCGAGCTCGTGCGCCGCCTGGCGGATCGGGCCCAGCGACATCAGCATCGCGAACATGAAGATGCCGCCGATGTAGGCCGGCAGCGGCGAGTGGCCGGCGCGGTCGAGGAAGCCGGTGCGGCGCGCGTTCATCGCCGATTCGAGGGCAGGGCGGCCGTTGGCGATCAGCCAGTAGCCCACATGCGCCTCGCGGTCGTCCTCGCCGTTCTCGCGCGCGGCGGTGCCCAGTCGCTCGGACGCCGCGGCCGCGAGCTCGATCGCCTTGCGCGCCACCGCGGGCTCGTCGCCGCCGGACGCGCGCGCCACGCTCTCGACCGCGTGGCGGTAGGTGTCGCGCGTGCCGAAGTCCATGCGCCCGTAGATGCCCAGCGGGTCGCCGCGCAGGATCTGCTCGACGCTGCTGAGCGTCTCGACGAACTCGGGCCAGTGCGTCGCGCCCAGCAGGCGCAGGCTGCCGATGCTGTTGGACACGGAGACCTGGCTGGCGGCCTGCTTCTGGCTCTCGAGATGAACCAGGTGCTCGATGGTCTCGCTGGCGTCCGACAGCCGCTGCTCCATCCACGTGAGCGGCAGCGCCAGCGCGGCGCCCTGGCCCTGCAGCCGGCGGGCGAACTCGGCGACGAAGGCGCTGCTCATCGTCGGGTTGGAGCGCGCCATGTCGGCGATGACGAGGATCAGGTCGCTCGGACGCTCCTCGGCGGCCTGCAGCATGCGCGAGGCCCAGGTCTCTGCCAGGTCGCGCTCGTCCAGCGCCGTGGCCACGCGCACCGCCACGCGGCGCAGGTTCTCGATCAGCGCGAGGCGCAGCATGATCGGGAACGCCCACAGCTCGCCGAGCTTGAGCGGCTGGCCGCTCTGGTAGGCGGCGACGAAGCGGCTCAGCGTGCCGCGGCTCAGGCGGCCGTCGGCGTGGGCGATGGCCTCCAGCGCGAGGTCGTAGACGCGCGGCGTCGTGCCGTCGGTGGTGGGCGAGGGCTCGGCGAGCCGCGGCAGCTCCTGGCTGTAGCCATGCGGGAGGTGACGCCGCGCCGTGCGGATCTCCTCGTCGATCAGGTACATGTTGTCCAGCAGCCATTCGGACGCCGGCGTCACCGGCCTGTCCTTCGCGACGGCCTGGCGCAGCTGGCGCGCGACGTTCTCCAGCACGCGCTCGTTGGACGCGAGCCGTGCCAGCAGGCGATCGGGGCGGTGTTGCTGCGCGAGGCGATGCCGGCCCGCCAGCAGCTTGCCGTGCGCCACCATCTGGTCGCTGCTGAACAGCGCGGCGCGCAGCGGCTCCTCCTCTTCGTGCTCGCTTCCCGCTCCGGTATTCCACAGGTGCTCGTGGGCCCATTCGGAGGCGTGCGCGAGCAAGGTGCGGAAGGAGCGATCGGATCCCGTCATCTTTTTTATCCTGTGGGTCCGCAGCGGACCGTTGATCGCGCCTGCGGCAAATGGTGAGCCCGACGGTGGGAGCGGTCCCGCGGGGCGAACTCGACAGGCCCGCCGAGTCGAGGCTATACGAGCGTAAACGTTGCCGCAAGCGCACCGGCACACCCCTTGCCACGTCATGTGCAAGCACGGGCCGGCCGCGACCCGATTCCATTCCTCCAACCGGCTCGACGTCGAGTCCCTCGCCATGTCCACTGCCGCCGTTTCAGTCTCTCCCTGCGACAGCCCCTGCGCCGATGCGCTCGACATGCTGTCGCTGGGCCACGAACAGACCCGCGCCCTGGCCGACGAGTGCCGGCGCTTCGCGCGCCACATGTGCGGCGAGCCGGCGATGCAGGAGGTCGCCGAGGCCTTGTGCCGCGCAATCCACCGGATGGCCGCGCTGGAGGAGGAGCTGTTCTTCCCGGCCGCGCGGGCCGCGCTGGAGGCGTCGCAGCTGGTGGACCTCGCGGAACTCGAACACGCCACCGCGCGCCAGATCATTCGCCAGATGCAACGCGCCGAGCCGGGGGAGGCGCGCTATCAGGCGCTGGTGCTGGCGCTGACCGAATGCGTGGAGCGCCACGCGCACCACGAGCAGGCGAAGCTGTTCCCGCGGCTGCGCGAGTCCTGCATGGACATGGGCGCGCTCGAACAGCAATTGAACGAACGCCTCGCTGCACAGGACGACGACGTTTTCATGGTGGAAGAACGGCGCGCCCGCCAGCGTGCGACGGCGCATTGACCGAGGCCAGGACGGCGCGCCGTCCTACGGAGCGTGGGCATAGCCGTTGCCTCGTCAATCCTGCCAGCCGCGAATCGCCAGACGGCTCGCGGCATCCGAACCAGACGCCTCTGGCGTCCCAACGAACTAGGAGTCCTCCATGTCCCCGATGCACAAGTCCATCACCGCCCTGGCCGCTTCAGCCCTGCTCGCGACCGTCGGTTTCGCCACCGCGCAATCGACCGACAGCACGACCACCGATGCCAACGGCAACCAGACCACGACGACCACCACCGTCGACACCGCCACGCAAGTGATCCCGGCGCCCCCCACGGGCGTGGTCGAACTGGCCAAGCCGAAGAACACCGTGATGCCCACGGACAAGCAGCCTGACGGCCCGCTGGGCATGGAAAACAACCTGATGACGACGGGCGTCGTCGACGGCATCACCCGCCCGAGCATCGGCGACCACGCCACGCCGCCGATCCCCGGCCCGGACACGACGGTCGCGGTGACCAAGGAAACCACGACCACCACGACGATCGCGCCGCCGGCCCCGGTCGCGGAAGCCGCCCCGGCGCCGGCCGCCGAACCCGCGCCTGCTCCGGACGCCGCTCCGGAACCGATGCCGGCTCCGAAGGCCGACCGCAACTAAGGCGTCGTCGACTTGCTGAAGACGGGCTCCTCGGAGCCCGCTTTTCTTTGGCGCGAACGTTTGACGGCGCTGCGATGCGGTGGTCAACTGCGCATCGGCAGCCCGACAGCAGGAACTACCTGCCGTGCAGGACTTGCCGGCACCGCTTGCAGCGAAATCGCATGCCCCACGGGGTATCTGACGCAGCTCGCTTCGGCTGACCCGACGCAGCGTCGGATCACTGTCGGGCTGGCACACCGGTTGCCGTGAATGCGCTCAACCGGGCAGCCACGCCCGTCCGACGTCAACCCGGAGACTTCCATGACCACGCCCTCGACTCCCGAAACGAGCTTCCCCAAGACCGGCACCACGACGCCCAGCTCGGCTTCGCCGGCCACCCCGTCCTCCGGCGGCTCGGGCTCGCGTCCGACCGTGGGCGCCGCGGCCGACAAGGCCGATGCCGCCATCGACCAGGCCGCCGCCGCCGAGCGCGACGTGATGCGCCGCGTGGTGCAGGGCGCGCACGAGGCCGTCGACCGCCTGGCCGACAAGGCCATCCCGGCCGTCGAGCGCCTGCGCGGCACCTACAACGACGCCGCCGAGACGCTCAAGCAGCGCGCCGACCAGGCCGTCGACCTGAAGGACGAGTGGACGGAAAGCCTGCGCATGGCCGTGCGCGAGCATCCGCTGGCGGCGATCGGCACGGCGCTGGCGCTGGGCGTCATCCTGGCCAAGCTCACGTCCAACAACGATCGCTGATCCCAGCCCATGGTCGATGACGCACCGACGCCGCCGGAGGCGACGCCCGACGAGGTCGAGTCGCTGCCCAAGGCGATCGGTGCGCTGTTCGCCGACCTGCCCGGGCTGCTGACCGACCGCGTCCACCTGCTGTCGCTGGAGCTGCAGCGCGCGTCCAACGCGCTGGGGCAGATGGTGGCGCTGGGCCTGCTGGCCGCGATCCTGTTCGCCACCGCGTGGACGGCGCTGTGGGTGGGCCTGGCGATGGCGTTCCTGGCCGTCGGCCTGGCCTGGCCGTGGATCGTGCTGCTGGTGCTGTTCGTCAACCTGTCCGCCGCGGTCTGGGCCCTGATGCGCGTGAAGGCGTTGGCGCCGCTGCTGGCCTTGCCCGCGACGCTGCGCCGCCTGACCGATTCGGACGCCATGGAGCGCCCACCTGGAAACGAGAGCGACCATGGCTAGCCCGCCGCGTCTCCCGCCGCCCGTCGTCGAACTGAGCCTCGATGAGCAGATCGCGCTGGCCGAACATCAGGTCATCGCGCGCGACGCGCGCATCCGGCGCCGCACCGACGTGTTGTTCCGGCGCGTGAAGCACGAGACGATCAAGCATGCCGGCGGCGGCGCGCTGCTGGGCATCGCCACCGTGGCGATCACCTGGTGGCTCAACCGCCTGAGCCGCAAGCACGCGTCGCGACACCCGCAGCCCGCTGCTGCGCCCGAGGCCGAGCCGCCGTCCACCTTCGAGCACCTGTTCCGCGACGCCGCCATCACGCTGGCCGGCCTGCTGCCGCTCGTCTGGCCGGTGCTGCCGCGCGCCTGGCGACGCACGGTCACGCCCGGCACGGCGAGCACGGTGCTGACGTTCATCGCGCCGCTGCTGGGCAAGCTGTTCCGGCGCAAGCCGCGCCGGACACAGGCTTCCTGAGTACCGGGCAAAGGCTTGCGCGGACGGGCAAAACTGGTCTACTGTCGGGCATGGCGCTTGCCATATCGCCCGCAGGGCCTAGTCGCAGTCCCTGCCTCACACCCGAGAGGAACCATGACCCACGCCCGCGTCCTGACGGCCGCTGCCATCGCCGCTACCCTGTTGATCTCGACCCTGCCGACGTTCGCCCAGGCGTCGATGACGCCCGCCGAGCGCCACGACTGGGAGCGATCGCACCGCATCAGCAAGGTCATCGGATCGGACGTGCGCAACAAGGCCGGCGAGAAGATCGGCGACATCCGAGACCTCGTGGTCGACGACCGCGGCACCATCAAGCTGGCGATCGTGTCCACCGGCGGCTTCCTGGGCGTCGGCGACCGGCTGCACGCCGTGCCCTGGGACGTGCTGACGCTGGGCCCCAAGGACGACCACATCCTCGACATCGACAAGGCCCACCTGCAGGCCACCCCCGGATTCACCTCGAAGACCTGGCCCAACCTCGGCGACGACCGCTGGCTCGCCGACAACCGCCGGTACTACATCCACTGACTTTGCGCCTGCCGCAGGCGCGGGAGACCACCATGAAACTGCTCACCAGCCTGGCCCTGATCACCATCGCCTACGCCGCGTTGACGCGCGTCAACAAGGTGCACACCGCGCGCTTCCACGCCAAGCCGGCGGCCAAGCCCGAAGAGGTGCAGACCTGGGAAGGCGAGGGCGGCGGCCTGCCCACCGGCGGCCCCGGCCCCGGCGTGAAGGTGGCGCCGGCGGCGGTCAACGATCCGGATCTCGCGCACGGCGGCGTCTGACGCGTCGAGTCGCGGCGACGCGCTGCACGCGGCGTCCTGCGTCTCAGGACGACTCGTTCGATTCGTCGCGCCTGTGCGCCGCACGACGTCGCTGATAGAGCGCCATCAACGGCGTCGCCGAGACGCCGTGCAACAGCACCGACAGCGCGATCGCCGGCAGCGTCGCGTTGACGAGGTCGACGCACAGCGCCGGCGACAGCCCCGAGTCGATCACCAGCGCCAGGTAGAACAGCGAGCCGACGCCGCGGATGCCGAACCAGGCGACGACGCGGCGCTGCGTCTTCGGCATGCCGGGCACCGTCAGGAACACGCTCAACGGCCGGATCACGACCAGCAGCAGCGCGGCGTAGACGAGCGGCTCGCCGCGCCAGTGCACCCAGGGCATCGCGAAGCCCAGCAACAGCACCATCACCACCTCGACGAGCCGGCCGCAGCGATGGCCGAACGCGAGCAGGCGGTCGGCGAGCTCGTCGGGCTCGACGCCGGCCTTCGCCAGCGATGCCGTGGCCTGCGGCGAACGCCGGAACAGGCCCAGCGCCGCGGCGAACACGAACAAGAACGACGAGGTCTCGGTGACGCGCGACAGCCCGTAGGCCACGGTGATGATGCCCAGGTACAGCAGCTCGTCCCAGCCCAGGCCGTGGCCGTTGCGCAGCAGCTTGTGGATCAGCTTGCCGAGCCCCCGGCCGAAGGCCCAGCCGAGCAGCGCGCCGCCGGCGATCGGCCACGCCAGGTCGTGCCACAGCCAGTGCACGCCGTGCGCCCCGAGATCGCCGATGCCCAGCAGGCCCAGCGCCAGCATCACGACGGGCAGCGCGGTGCCGTCGTTGAGGCCGCCCTCGGCGGTCAGCGCCACGCGCACGGCGTCGCGGTCGTCCTGGGAACGGATCTGCACCTCGGACGCGAGCACCGGGTCGGTCGGGGCGAGGATGCCTGCGAGCAGCAGCGCGCCGGCCCAGCCCAGGCCCGGCATCAGCCAGAAGCCGGCCAGCGTCGCCAGCGCGATCGTCGCGAGCATCGTCGGGCCGGCCAGGATCGCGGCGACGCGCCAGCCCTTGAGCGTCCACGGCAGGCGCAGTTGCAGGCCGACGGCGAACAGCGAGATCAGCACCGCGACCTCGGTGATGATCACCAGCATGTCGGCGCGCGCGGGCGCGGTCGGCGGCGTCGCCACCTTGTCCTGCACCATCCAGCCGGCGATCCAGCCGACCGCGAGGTACACCGCCGCCGGCGACATCGGCAGCCGCGTGACGTGCAGCTCCAGCAGGCACATCGCCAGCAGGACGGTGCCCAGCAGCAGCAACGTGGCGGTCAGCATGCTGCGCGCTCGCGCCGGCGCGTCGCGCGCGCGCGCCTCACGCGCCCTTGCGCGGGGGCGCGAGCTTGGCCGCGGGCGATGAGGCCGGTATCGGCGGCGCCGTCGCCGGTCCGGTCTTCACGCCAGCCTGGGCGGCGCCCTGGACGTGTTCGACCGCGGCGGTGCACACGTCGCGCTCCTTCTGCTTGAAATCCACCAGCGCCAGCAGCGCGGACAGCGGACTGGCGAGCGTCAGCCCCACGGCGACCGCGCCGCGCGTGGCCAGCGGCTTCATCTCGAGCCGGACGTGCGGATCGTCGAACGTGCCCACGACCTTGACCGGCGTGCGCGGTGCCAGCGGGCTGAAACTGTGCGGGTGAGCCGTCAATCGCAGGTCCAGCGACTCGGTGGCCAGCGACAGGTCGCCGTCGATCAACATGGTGGTGTTCGTCGTGTCGATGACGAACACTTCGGGCATCAGCTTGCCGTTGACCAGATCGAACTGCGCGAGCGCGCATTGCATCGGCAACTTGTCGTCGCCCTTGATGTACACGCCCAGCGCGTGCGCGATGTCGATGCCGGCGGCCTCGACCAGCAGGTGCGACATCGTGCCGTCGCGCACCCACACGCGTGCCGTGCCGTCCAACGACGCCAGCAGCTTCGCGCTCGAATTGCCCTCGCCCCTGAGCTGCGCGTTGCCGCCGAGGGCGCCGCTGACATAGCCGACGTCGGGCCTCTCCCCGCTGGAGTCCTTGCGCACCGCGACGTCGCGCGACTTGAGGAAGCGATCGAGCTGGATGCCGCTCCAGCGCAGGTCGGCGTTCCACTTCGGCGTGGCGGGACGGCTGTCGAGACCGATGCCGCCCTGCACCTCGCCGGCCGACGTGCGCGCCAGCAGCTCCTTCAGGGTCAGCACGCCGTCCTGCAGCGTGATGTGGCCCTGCAGCGGCTTGAACGGCTCCAGCAGCTTGGTGCCCAGATCGAGCTCGGCGAGCTGCACGCCGACGTCGGCGTTCATCGCCTTCAGCGACGGGATGTCGAACGTGCGGTCGGGGATCACCTTGCCGGGCTTGGCGTTGGACGCCGAGGCCGGCGCGTCGGGCGGCGCCGCGCCGAAGGCCGGGCCGAGGTCGGCCAGCGCGAGGCGCGAGCCGCCCAGCGTGCCGGTCAGCACGGGGACGGCGGCGCCGTCGTCGAACTTGAAGTTGCCGTTCAGGCGGCTCGTGCCGATGTCCATCGCGGCGATGCCGGCGTCCCACACGCTGCCGTGCTTCTGCAGCCGGCCATGCGTGGCGAACCTCGCGGTGGTGGGCAGGGTCACGCCCAGCGCGTCGCCGACGGCCGCCAGCGACGGCCCCGACGCGACGAAGGTGGCGTCCATGCCGCCGAAGTGCAGCAGATCCGAGGCGGTGCCGTCGACGCGGATGTGGGTCTTGTCGGCGTTGACGTCCAGCCACAGCGGCACGGCGATGGCTGCGGAGTCGGACGCGGCGAGCGGCAGCAGGCCGCTGGATCGCAGCTGGATCAGCAGCGGCGCCTTGCGGTACGTGCCCTTGCCGTCGACCTGCAGGCCCGGCGTGTTGTCGTCGATCGCGAGCGCCTGGCGCGCTGGCGTGGCGGTGCCGCCGGACGCGGCGATCGGCGCCGAGCCCGCCAGGCTGACCGATCCGACCGTCGCGACGCGCACCTGCGGCGTCGACGCGCCCGAGGCCGCGATCGCGGCGGCCTCGGCCGTGCCTTCGCGCGTGGCGACCTGGGCGTCGGCGGTGATCTGCAGCGGCTCGTCGACGATGCGCACCTCGCCGTTGCGCACGTTCAGGCGTTCGAAGGTCGGCAGCTGCGGCGAGCTCGCGGCGGTCGCTGGCTGCGCCGCGCCGAACTGCCAGTTGGCGCGGCCGTCGGCGTTGCGCTTCAGGTTCAACTCGAGGCCGGCGACGTCCAGCAGCTCGACCGCCAGCGGCTGGCCCGTGCCTTTCCATTGCTCGTACAGCGTGCGGTAGCTCAGCGCGAGCTTGACGTCCTTGGCATGCATGAAGTCGCGCGGCTTGCCGGCGTCGTCCACCAGCGTCGGCCCGTCGGCGGGCGCCGGGCCGATCGTCATCGAGTCGGTGTGCGCGCGGACGGAGCCGAACAGGCGCACGCCGAACCGATCGCCGAAGGCGACGGGGCGATCGAGGATCTGCGACAGCTTGGTCTCCAGCGGATGGCGCAGGAACGGCCATTCGACGGCCTCGCAGATGCACAGCGCGATCCCCAGGAGCACGAGCACGCCCAGCACCACCAGGCCCGCGTTGCGCCAGCCGTGGCCAGGAGAGGAGTTGGAAGTTGCCATGGGGTCGTTTCTTGTTATGGATGCAGAGAAGGCGCAGTCGCACGGAACGCGTCCGCGCGATGCGTCGTCAGCGGTTCGGGAATCGGCGCACGTGACGGTGCGAGGGCAGGGCGCGCGCGATCCACGGACGTCAGTTCGATGGCCGGTCCGGCATCGACGGATCGGAGATGCGGCGCAGCGCCGCCGCGACATGGCCCTGGTGGCGCGTCGCGAGATCGCCCAGCGACACGATGCCCACGACCCGGCGGTCGGCATCGAGCACCGGCATGCGGCGGATCTGCACGTCGGCCATCTGCTGCATCGCCTCCTGCACCGTCTGCTCGGTGGTGCACCAGCGGGCGTCATCGGTCATCACGTCGGCCACGCAGGTCTCGCCAGGCAGACCGGCGGCGGTGGCGCGCACGGTGATGTCGCGGTCGGTGATCATGCCGACGAGGCCGTTCTGATCGCAGACGGGCAGGGCGCCGACGTTGAGCTCATCCATCACCTGCGCGGCGCGCTGCAGGCTCTCGTCGGGGCGGACGACCTGCACGTTGCGCGTCATGAAATCCGAGATCTTCTGCATGGGAGGCCTTGCGATGCGGGGCGGTGGCGACGGGACGGTCGGGGGGCGTCGGGCAAATGCCGCTCCCGTCGACGCTCGTCCGCTGCATTCTCTTGTCTCGGGTGGCGCGGCGCGGCGCGAGGGGCCCCAGCAGAGCGAGCAACCGTCGTTCGGCCGCCGAGAGCGCGCGGCCGCGCGAGGTCTCCGCCGCCCTGGCCCAGCGTTGCTGCAGCAGCGCGGTGCGCGCCTCGTCGTCGCCCAGCAGCGCGCCGAGCTCCAGCACCTTCGGATGGATATACGACTTGCGGCACACCGCCACGGTGTTGCGAAGCCGTGCCGCGACCTGCGCGATCACCTGCTTGGCGGCGCCGGGCGCACGCTCGCCCGCACAGGCCGCGCGCGTGAACTCGAGCCCCATCACGCTGCCGTGCCAGGTGCGGAAGTCCTTCGCGGTGACGTGCGCGCCAGCGATCTCGCTCAGGTAGTCGTTGACGTCGGCCGAGGTCACCTTGTGCAGGCCGCCATCCTCGTCGGCGTACTGGAACAGCTCCTGGCCCGGCAGGGCCTTGCAGCGGCGCACGACGGCCGCGACGCGGCGATCGGACAAGGTCACCTCGTGGCGCACGCCGCTCTTGCCCTTGAACGAGAGGCGCAGCTCGCCTTCGCGGACGCCCGCGTGACGCGCGCGCAGCGTCGTCAGCCCGTACGAGCCGTTGCCGCGCGCGTACTCCTCGTTGCCGATGCGGATGAACGTCGTGTCCAGCAGCCGCACGAGCGTCGCGAGCACCAGCGTGCGCGTGGGACGGCGGCCGTCGTGGCCGTCGAGATCGCGCTGCACGCGGCGGCGGATGCGCGGCAGCGCTGCGCCGAACGCGCGCATCGCCTCGAACTTGTCGTCGCCGCGCTGCTGCTGCCATTGCGGGTGGTAGCGGTACTGCTTGCGGCCGCGCGCGTCGCGGCCCGTCGCCTGCAGGTGGCCGTTCGCCTGGGCGCAGATCCACACCTGATCGTAGGCGGGCGGGATCGCGAGCTTGCGGATGCGCGCGAGCACGGCCTCGTCGCGGATGCGCCGGCCGTCGGCGTCGAGGTAGTGCACCGCATCGCCACGCCCGACGCGCCGCAAACCGGGCTCGGCGTCGCTGACCCAGACCAGCCCGGGCGGCACCGGTTCGGGCGCGGCGTCCGCAGGGGCGGGCTGCGCGATGGGGGCACGGTTGCGGCGGGCGGCGGGAGCGCGTGTCATGGTGGCCCCGCATCGGCAGGCCGCGTGCCGCCGGGGTGGGCTCGCCGCTTGCTGTGGAGCGCAGACCATGTCCGCCAACACCTTCGCCGACCCGGCTCCGCGCCGCCATCCGACGTCCCAGCGTCCTGCCGCCACGCGCGAGTACGGCGACGACGGGCTGTTCCAGCGCCTCGTCCGGCGCCTGCGCGACCTCCTGATCATGGGCCTCGTCGGCCCGGCGATCGGCGTGCTGGCCATCGTGGCGATCCACTTCGGGATGGCGCTGCACCAGCCGACCTCGAATCCGAACCTGGCCGCAGAGGCCGCGCGTCTGCACGAAGAGGAACGTGCGTTGGCGATCCTCGAGGACCGCTATCCGGGCACGCAGTCGCTGCCCGTGGCGCAGGCGCCGCCGCCGCAGTTGCCGACGCTCACCGCCGCCGATTTCCGCGACAGCGAGCCGACGCCCGATGCCCGCCACATGGCCGACTGGGTCGTGGCCCGCCATGACAACGGCCGCATGTCCTTCGTCGTGCTCGACAAGCGCGACGCGCGCCTGTACGTCTTCAAGCCGAACGGCGAGCTGGTCGGCGACACGCCCGTGCTGCTGGGCTCGGCGCACGGCGACGATACCTTCCCGGGCATCGGCGACGTGCCCATCAGCCAGGTGAAGCCCTACCAGCGCACGACCGCGGCCGGCCGCTTCGTGACTCGCCCCGGTCTCGATGCCGACCACACCGACGTCGTCTGGCTGGACTACGACGCCGCGCTGGCGATGCACCGCGTCATCAACAAGGTGAAGGCCGAGCACCGGCTGCAGCACCTGGCCGATCCCAACCCGAAGGCGCGCCGCATCTCGTGGGGCTGCATCAACATCCCGATCCCGTTCTTCGACGCCTACATCTCCCCGGTGTTCGGCAAGCACCCCGGCGTGACCTACGTGATCCCCGAGCGCAAGACCTTCGCGCAGGTGTTCGAGCAAGGCGCGACCACGCAAGCCGTCGCGACCGTGGAGCCGGCCACCCTGGCTCCGAAGGACGTGGCGCAGCGCTGACCTTCGCGCGCCCCAGAGGACCTGCGTGGCAAAAACAGATTCCGTCTTCGCACCGCGCCACGACATGACGCCGGCGCAGCAATGCCTTGCGCACCCGCGTGCGTTCGCGTGGCGCGTGCTGTGCGGCTTCCGCGCCAACCAGGGCCTGCTGCTGGCCGGTGCGATCGCGTACTACGCGCTGCTGTCCATCATCCCGCTGCTGATCCTCAGCGTGATCGCGCTGTCGCACGTGATCCCCGAGCACGAGCTGTTGTCGACGATCGGCCGCTACCTCGCGTGGCTGGTGCCCAGCCAGTCCAACGCGGTCGTCACCGAGCTGCGCGGCTTCCTCGATCACCGCGACGTCGTCAGCTGGCTGCTGCTCGGCTCGATGCTGTTCTTCAGCTCGCTCGCATTCGCGGTGCTGGAGAACGCGCTGTCGGTGATCTTCGTGCACCGCGTCGTCGACCGTCGGCGCTCGTGGGTGCTGAGGCTGCTGATGCCCTACCTCTACGTCGCCTGCCTGGCCATCGGGCTGCTGCTGGTGACGCTGGTCGCCGAGGCGCTGGTCAACCTCGGCGAATACCAGCTGGACCTGTTCGGCCACGAGGTCGGCCTGGGCCGCTTCTCGCACCTGCTGCTGTACCTGCTGGGGCTCATCGGCGAGACGGTGCTGCTGACGTCGATCTACGTGGTGATGCCGGCCGGCCGGCTGGACGTGCGCCACGCGCTGATGGGCGCGGTGTCGGCGGTACTGCTGTGGGAGCTGACGCGCCATGTGCTCGTGTGGTACTTCGCCACGCTGTCGCAAGTGGGCGTGGTCTACGGCTCGATGACGACGACCATCGTCGTGCTGTTGAGCCTGGAGGTCGGCGCGACGCTCGTGCTGCTGGGCGCGCAGGTGATCTCGGAGTACGAGCGGCTGGCCGCGCACGCGCCCAAGCCGCCGCCGGCCGACCTCGTGATCCATCCGACCTGAATCGCTGTTCAGCGGGAAAGTAGCGTCCAGCGCGGCAGTCCATACGGTAAAAGCTACCGATTTGGGAACGCGCGAGAGGGTGCACCGCGGCGGCCAAAACCTGCGTCATCGCCGTTGACGCCCGGTGAACGAGGCCTCGCCAGCGCGCGGCGGCTGTAGGACTCGTCTGGCATGGAAACTGCAGAGCAGTCGTCTGCGAAGAGCGTGTTTCGAGAACGCGCCCCGCGACGACGACCTGGAGACCGACGCATGACGATCATGGAAAGCCGCCCCGTGGCGGACGCCGCCACCGAGATGCAGCAACTGCTGGGCGCGCTCGTCCAGCTTCGAAAAGGCGATCCGAACGTGCGCTTGCCGATCCACTGGTCGGGGGTGGCCGGCCGGGTGGCGGACGCGTTCAACGACGTCGTCGAGCAGAACGCCAACATGGCCGAGGAGCTCGCGCGCCTGCGCCAGGTGGTCGGCAAGGAAGGCAAGCTCAAGCAGCGCGCGTCGCTGCGCGAGGCGCGCGGCTTCTGGGGCGAGTCGATCGACTGCATCAACTCGCTGATCGACGATCTCGTGCACCCGACCAGCGAAGTGGCGCGCGTGATCGGCGCGGTCGCGCAGGGCGACCTGAGCAAGAGCATGGCGCTCGAAGTCGACGCGCGGCCGCTGGAGGGCGAGTTCCTGCGCACGGCCAAGACCATCAACAAGATGGTCGACCAGCTCGGCAATTTCTCGGCGGAAGTCACGCGCGTGGCGCGCGAAGTGGGCACCGAAGGCAAGCTGGGCGGGCAGGCCAAGGTCAAGGGCGTGGCCGGCACCTGGAAGGATCTGACGGACTCGGTCAACTCCATGGCCGGCAACCTGACCGACCAGGTGCGCAACATCGCCGACGTGACGACCGCCGTGGCCAAGGGCGACCTGTCCAAGAAGATCGACGTCGACGTCAAGGGCGAGTTCCTGACGGTGAAGAACACGATCAACACCATGGTCGACCAGCTGCGCTCGTTCGCGTCCGAAGTGACGCGCGTGGCACGCGAAGTCGGCACCGAAGGCTCGCTCGGCGGCCAGGCGCGCGTGGAAGGCGTGTCGGGCACGTGGAAGGACCTGACCGACTCGGTGAACTCGATGGCCGGCAACCTCACGTCGCAGGTGCGCAACATCGCCGAAGTGACGAAGGCCGTGGCGCAGGGCGACCTGTCCAAGAAGATCACGGTGGACGTCAAGGGCGAGATCCTCGAGCTGAAGAACACCGTCAACACGATGGTCGACCAGCTGCGATCGTTCGCCGCCGAGGTCACGCGGGTCGCGCGCGAAGTGGGGACGGAAGGCAAGCTGGGCGGCCAGGCCGACGTGCAGGGCGTGGCCGGCACCTGGAAGGATCTGACCGAGTCGGTGAACTTCATGGCCGGCAACTTGACCAGCCAGGTGCGCAACATCGCCGAAGTGACGACGGCGGTGGCCGCGGGTGACTTGTCCAAGAAGATCACCGTGGACGTGAAGGGCGAGATCTCCGAGCTGAAGAACACCATCAACACGATGGTCGACCAGTTGCGGTCGTTCGCCGCGGAAGTGACGCGCGTCGCGCGCGAGGTCGGTACCGAAGGCAAGCTGGGCGGCCAGGCCGAGGTGCAGGGCGTGGCCGGCACGTGGAAGGACTTGACCGACTCCGTGAACTCGATGGCGTCGAACCTGACATCCCAGGTGCGCAACATCGCCGACGTGACCAAGGCCGTGGCCGCGGGCGACTTGTCCAAGAAGATCACCGTCGACGTCAAGGGCGAGATCCTGGAGCTGAAGGCGACGATCAACACCATGGTCGACCAGTTGTCGTCGTTCGCGGCGGAAGTGACGCGCGTCGCGCGCGAGGTCGGCACCGAAGGGCGGCTGGGCGGGCAGGCCGATGTGCAAGGCGTGTCGGGCACGTGGAAGGATCTGACCGACTCCGTGAACTCGATGGCCGGCAACCTTACGTCCCAGGTTCGGAACATCGCCGACGTGACCAAGGCCGTGGCCGCGGGCGACTTGTCCAAGAAGATCACCGTCGACGTCAAGGGCGAGATCCTGGAGCTGAAGGCGACGATCAACACCATGGTCGATCAGTTGCGTTCCTTCGCGGCCGAGGTCACGCGGGTCGCGCGCGAGGTCGGCACCGAAGGCAAGCTGGGCGGCCAGGCCGACGTGCAGGGCGTGGCCGGCACGTGGAAGGATCTGACCGAGTCGGTGAACTTCATGGCCGGCAACCTCACGTCCCAGGTTCGGAACATCGCGGAAGTGACGACGGCCGTGGCGGCCGGCGACCTGTCCAAGAAGATCACCGTCGACGTGAAGGGCGAGATCTCCGAGCTGAAGAACACCATCAACACGATGGTCGACCAGCTCTCGTCGTTCGCGGCCGAGGTCACGCGGGTGGCGCGCGAGGTCGGCACCGAAGGCAAGCTGGGCGGGCAGGCCGACGTGCAGGGCGTGTCGGGCACGTGGAAGGATCTCACCGACTCGGTGAACTCGATGGCCGGCAACCTCACGTCGCAGGTGCGCAACATCGCCGAAGTGACGAAGGCCGTGGCGCAGGGCGACCTGTCCAAGAAGATCACGGTGGACGTCAAGGGCGAGATCCTCGAGCTGAAGAACACCGTCAACACGATGGTCGACCAGCTGCGCTCGTTCGCCGCGGAAGTGACGCGCGTGGCGCGCGAGGTCGGCACCGAAGGGCGCCTCGGCGGCCAGGCGCAGGTGCAGGGCGTGTCGGGCACGTGGAAGGACCTGACCGACAACGTGAACTTCATGGCCGGCAACCTGACGTCGCAGGTGCGCGGCATCGCCAAGGTGGTGACGGCCGTGGCCGACGGCGACCTGAAGCTCAAGCTGACCGTGGAGGCCAAGGGCGAGATCGCCGCGCTGGCCGACACCATCAACGCGATGACCAGCACGCTGGCCACCTTCGCCGACCAGGTGACGACCGTGGCACGCGAGGTGGGCGTCGAAGGCAAGCTGGGCGGCCAGGCCAAGGTGCCGGGCGCGTCCGGCACGTGGAAGGCGCTGACCGAGAACGTCAACGAACTCGCGGCCAATCTCACGACGCAGGTGCGCGCGATCGCCGAGGTCGCCACCGCGGTGACGCAGGGCGACCTGACGCGTTCGATCACCGTCGAGACGCAGGGCGAGGTCGCGTCGCTGAAGGACACGATCAACGAGATGATCCGCAACCTCAAGGACACGACGCAGAAGAACACGGAGCAGGACTGGCTCAAGACCAACCTGGCCAAGTTCAGCCGCATGCTGCAAGGCCAGAAGGATCTGGTGACCGTCGGCCACCTGATCCTGTCCGAGCTGGCGCCGGTGGTGGGCGCGCAGCAGGCCGAGTTCTACGTGCTCAACGCGGCCGCCGAGTCGCCGCGCCTGCGGCTGTTCGCGAGCTACGCGTCGGGCGGACAGGCGACGCACGGCAAGGAAGTGCACCTCGGCGAGGGACTTGTCGGGCAGTGCGCGGTCGACAAGCGCAAGGTGCTGCTGACCAACGTGCCGTCAAGCGCGTTCCGCATCGCGTCTGGCCTCAGCGAGAACACGGCGATGGACGTGCTGGTACTGCCGGTCGTCTTCGAGGGTCAACTGCGTGGCGTCGTCGAACTCGCGTCGCTTGAACGTTTCAACCCCGTGCACGAGGCCTTCCTCGACCAGTTGACCGAATCGATCGGCATCGTGATCAACACCATCGAGGCGAACTCGCGCACCGAGGATCTGCTCAAGCAGTCGCAGTCGCTGGCCGAGGAACTCGGCTCGCGCCAGGAGGAATTGCAGCAGACCAACCAGGAGCTGGGCGACAAGGCGCGGTTGCTGGCGCACCAGAACCAGGAAGTCGAGCGCAAGAACCAGGAAGTGGAGCAGGCGCGCCAGGCGCTGGAAGAAAAGGCCGAGCAACTCGCGCTGACGTCCAAGTACAAGTCCGAGTTCCTTGCCAACATGTCGCACGAGCTGCGCACGCCGCTCAACAGCCTGCTGATCCTGTCCGACCAGCTGTGCAAGAACCCGGACGGCAACCTGTCGCCCAAGCAGGTGGAGTTCTCAAAGACGATCCACTCGTCCGGCAACGATCTGCTGATGCTGATCAACGACATCCTCGACCTGTCCAAGATCGAGTCCGGCACCGTCGCGGTGGACGCCAGCGAGCTGCGCGTCGACGACCTGCACCGCTCGGTGGAGCGCGGCTTCCGCCACTTCGCCGAGTCCAAGCATGTCGACTTCGTCGTCGAGCTGAACCATCCGTTGCCCAAGACGATGGTCACCGACGTCAAGCGGCTGCAGCAGATCATCAAGAACCTGCTGTCCAACGCGTTCAAGTTCACGCACGAGGGCCAGGTCACGTTCAGCATCTCCACCGCCAACAGCGGATGGTCGGTCGACAACGACGAGCTGCACCGCGCGGGCACCGTGCTGGCGTTCTCGGTGCGCGATACGGGTATCGGTATCTCGCCGGACAAGCAGCAGATCATCTTCGAAGCCTTCCAGCAGGCCGACGGCTCCACGTCGCGCAAGTACGGCGGCACAGGCCTGGGCCTGGCGATCAGCCGCGAGCTGTCGAAGCTGCTGGGCGGCGAGATCCGGCTGGTCAGCTCGCCGGGCAAGGGCAGCGAGTTCACGCTGTACCTGCCGCAGAGCTACAACCCCGCGCGCAGCGGGCGTCACGCACGCGCGAGCGCGGCACCGGCCCTCACCAACGAGAACGAGACCGTCGCGCGCGCGCGCAACGCGCAGGCCGCCGCGACGCCGGACAGCCTCGGCGATTGGCGCTACGAGGAAAACGAGAAGCAGGCGACCGACGCCGTTGCCTTCGCCAACGCCGCCGACGACGACCGCGCCAACATCGCCACCGGCGACCGCGTGCTGCTGATCGTCGAGAACGACCTGGCCTTCGCGCGCATCCTGCTCGCAGGCGCCCGCGCGGCCGGCTTCAAGGGGCTGGTCACCAGCACGGGAGCGAGCGCGCTGACGATGGCGCGCGAGTTCCATCCGGCGGTGATCACGCTGGACATCCACCTGCCCGACATGCCGGGCTGGCGCATCCTCGATCGCCTGAAGGGGGATCTGGTGACACGACACATCCCGATCTGCGTCGTCTCGACCGACGACGCGCGCGACCGCGCGCTGCAGTCCGGCGCGCTGGGCTTCCTGGCCAAGCCGCTGCAGTCCGCCGACGACGCCGACGCCGTCATCGCGCAGCTTCACACCTACGCCGAGCGCAGCACCAAGCGCCTGGCCGTGGTGATGCCGCCTTCGGCGCGCCGCAGCGCGTTCATCGCGACGCTGGACACCGACGTCGACGTCGTGCTCGCCGAGGACCGCGAGTCCGCGCGCCATGCGCTGGCCGGCGCCGATGCGCTGGTGGTGGAGGACACGCTGGCCGACTTCGGGCCCGAGGACGTCCTCGACACCATCGCCGAGCGCCACGGCATCTGCCAACTGCCGGTGGTGCTGTACCACGGCGGCACGGGCGAGACGGGCAACTGGAACCAGCGCCGCGCCGGCCTGACGATCGCCGAGGCCAGCTCGCTGCCCGAGCTGCGCATGCAGACGGCGCTGTGGCTGCATCGCAGTCCATCGTCTCTGTCCGACGCCGACCGCGACGCGATCGAAGGCCTGATGGTCGACGGCGACGTGCTCAAGGGCCGCAAGGCGCTGATCGTCGACGACGACATGCGCAACATCTTCGCGCTGGCCACCGTGCTGGACGAGGAGGGCATGATCATCGTCTCGGCCGACAACGGCCGCGAAGCGATCCGGCTGGTGCAGGAGGATCCGACGATCGACATCGTGCTGATGGACATCATGATGCCGGAGATGGACGGCATCGCGACGATGCAGGAGATCCGCAAGCTGCCGCGCGGACGCGAGCTGCCGATGGTGGCGGTGACCGCCAAGGCGATGAAGGGCGACCGCCAGAAGTGCATCGAGGCGGGGGCATGGGACTACATCTCCAAGCCGGTCGATCCGCGCCACCTGATGTCCGTGCTGAGGGGATGGCTGTGCCGATGAGTGCCTTTTCAGCCGCGACAACGCCCGCTGTGGCGGCGCCGCCGTCCAGCATCTGGGGCGGCCTCGACGAGCCCGGCGACCGCGCGGACATCCTGATCGTCGACGACCTGCCCGAGAAGCTGCTCGTCTTCGAGACGGTGCTGGGCGACCTGAACCAGAACCTCGTCTTCGCGCGCTCCGGCGCGGACGCGCTGCGCCAGATCCTGCGGCGCGACTTCGCCGTGATCCTGCTGGACGTCAACATGCCGGACATGGACGGCTTCGAGACGGCTACCTTGATCCGCCGCTACAAGCGCGCGGCTCACACGCCCATCATCTTCATCACGTCGTACGCCGACGAGATGCAGACCGCGCGCGGCTACTCGCTGGGCGCGGTCGACTACATCCCGTCGCCGGTCGTGCCCGAGGTGCTGCGCTCGAAGATCCGCGTGTTCGTGGAGCTGCACATCCTGCAGCGCCGCATCGCCCGCCAGGCCGAGGAGCGCGTCGCGCTCGCGGCGTCCGAGGCGGCGCTGCGGCTGGCCGAGGAGTCGACGCGGCGCTCGAGCCTGCTCGCCGGCCTGAGCCACGCGCTCAGCGGCGTGCTCGACCTGCGAGAGGGCATCCACGCGCTGCTCGCGCATGTCGTGCCGGCCTTGGCCGCCAATGCCACGGTGGCGCTGGTCGACGAGCGCGGCGTCGTCACGCACGCGGCCACGCGCTCCAGCCTGTTCGAGGACGACGCCGAGAGCGTCGACCTGTCGCCGTCGGCCCTGCCCAGCGCGCATTTCGCGTTGCTGCGCGAGGCGTTGGCCGCGCCGTCCGATGCCGGTGCGCGGGCGGCGAACTTCGTCGACGGCGCGCTGCAGATGCTGCCGCTGGTGCACGCGGACCGCTTCCTCGGCGGCCTGTGGATCGACGGCGAGCTGACGCCGCTCAGCGCCGCCTTGCTGGACGAGGTGGCCGCGCGCGCGGCGATCGCGTTCGCAACGGCCAGCCTCTACGGCGCGCTGCAGGTGGAGATCACCGAGCGCCGCCAGGCCGAGGCCCGCCTCGAGGAGGCCAGCCGGCGCAAGGACGAGTTCCTCGCGATGCTGGCCCACGAGCTGCGCAATCCGCTGGCGCCGATTCGCAACGCCGTCGAACTGATCCGCCTGGCCGCGCCGGCCGAGGCCAAGGTGCGCTGGGCCGCCGACGTGACCGATCGCCAGCTGCGCCAGCTGACGCGTCTCGTCGACGAGCTGCTGGACGTCGCGCGCATCAGCCAGGGCAAGGTGGTGCTGCAGACGCAGTGCCTCGACCTGGTGACGGTGGTCACGCAATCCATCGATTCGCAGCGCGACATGATGCACCAGCGCCACCAGACACTGACGCTGTCGCTGCCGGAGATGCCGGTCAACCTCAATGGCGACGCCACGCGTCTCGCCCAGGTCGTCAACAACCTGCTGTCCAACGCCATCAAGTACACGCCCGAGGGCGGCGCGATCTCCGTGAGCGTCGCCCACGCGGAAGGCAGCGCCGGCGAGTTCGCGTTGCTGGAGGTCAGCGACGACGGCATCGGCATCGACTCCGAGCTGCTGCCGCACGTGTTCGAGCTGTTCGAGCAGGGCAAGCGCGCGCTCGATCGCACGCAGGGCGGCCTGGGCGTCGGCCTGACGCTGGTGCAGCGCCTCGTGCAGTTGCACGGCGGCGAAGTCGTGGCCAGCAGCGCCGGCCCCGGCCAGGGCTCTCAGTTCCGCGTGCTGCTGCCGTGCCTGGGCGAGGTCGAGGAGCCGATCGCACCCGAGGAAAGCTCAGGCCGGCTGCCGGCGGCCTCGGTCGCGCGCCGCATCCTGGTGGTGGACGACAACGTGGACGTCGTCGAGACCACGACGATGCTGCTGTCGCTGTCGGGCCACCAGGTGCGCAGCGCCAAGGACGGCCTGCAGGCGCTGCACATGGCCTCGGAGTTCCGGCCCGACGTCGTGCTGCTGGACATCGGCCTGCCGCTGATGGACGGCTACGAGGTGGCGCGCCGCCTGCGCCAGGCGCCGCAGACGGCCGGCGCCTTGCTGATCGCGTTGACGGGCTACGGCCAGCAGGGCGATCGCCAACGCGGTCGCGACGCGGGCTTCGACGGCCACATGCTCAAGCCCGTCGACCCGCACGCGCTGGCCAAGCTCATCGCCGGCTGAGGCGCCAGCCTCAGGCCGCGAAGGTCGTCCGCGAGAACGTCGACGGATTGCGGCTGGCCGCGCTGGCCGGTGGATCGCGGCGCGTCGGCTTCGGCGCGATGACGCGATCCAGGCGCGTCAGCAGCGTCGGCACGCGCAGCGGCTTGTGCCAGACGTCGCAGAAGCTGGTGCCGGTAGGCATGAACTCGGCCTCGGCGGTGACGGCGATGGCCGGGATCTCCTCCCAGCCGGCCACCTTGCGCATGCGCTCCAGCAGCTCGGTGCCGTGGCAATCGGGCAGGCGCAGATCCAGCAGCAACAACGACGGCCTCAGGTGCAGGGTGGTGGCCATGGCGGAGGCGCCGTCGATCGCGATGACCAGTTCCAGCTCCGGCCTCAACTCGAACACCGTCTGCATCAGCAGCACGTTGACCGGGTGGTCCTCGACGTACAGCACCAATTCGCGCATCTCGTTCCCCTGCTGTTGCCGGCTTGCCCGGGCGTGTGACCTCGACCCGACGCACTGTCCAGCAATCGGCGTTCCCGCGGATCCCCCTTATGGAGGGGACTTGCGCGACAGGAACCGGAACGTCCGTCTGCAAGTCTTGCGGGCGCGCGGACGCGGTACGCCGCTTGCCTGATCGGCTTATCGGGCAGTCCGCCCGGCACCACACAAGGAACTGACCATGACCACCACCCGAATCCATTCCATGATCGCCGGCCTGGCCCTCGTCGCCACCCTGGGCGCCTGCTCGGACATGACGCCGCGCGAACACAGCACCGCCGTCGGCGCGGGCATCGGCGGCGTTGCCGGCGCCGTGCTGACCGGCACGCCCGAAGGCGCGGCCGTCGGTGCCGCCGCCGGCGGCGTGATCGGCAATCAGGTCAAGCGCTGATCTCTGCAGACCAGAAAAAACGGCACCCGCGGGTGCCGTTTTTCTTGGCGACCGACCATCACTCGGGCGTGGCGTCGACCTTGTCCGCGGCGTATTCCTTCAGCCGGTTGTAGAGCGTCTTCAGGCTCACGCCCAACGCGGCGGCGGTGCGTTCCTTCTGCTGGTTGAAGTGCTCCAGCGTGGCCAGGATCAGCTGCCGCTCGGCATCGGCCATCGAAGTGCCGATCGGGATCGTGATCGACGGCCCGCTGCTGGCGGCCACCGGCGCGGCAGCCGGGGCTGGCGCGGCATGGCCGGCCTTGTTCGAGGTCAGCGACGTCGAATAGGCGCTGTTGGCGCCATGCGGATCGTCGGGCAGCCACTCCTCGTTGATGCTGTTGCCGGAAGCCATGACGTAGGCGCGCTGCACGACGTTGCGCAGCTCGCGCACGTTGCCGGGCCAGCGGTAGGCCGTCAGGCGCGTCAGCGCACCCGGAGTGAAGTTCTTGGACGTGCCTTCGCGCTCGCAGATGGCCGACAGGAAGTGCTGCGCCAGCAGCGGCACGTCCTCGGAGCGGTCGCGCAGCGGCGGCAGCTCGATCGGGAAGACGTTCAGGCGATACAGCAGGTCTTCGCGCAGCCTGCCCGACGACACCGCGAGCTCGGGCGGCCGGTTGGTGGCGGCGATGACGCGCACGTCGGTCTCCTGCGCGACGGTCGAGCCGACGCGCATGAACATGCCCGTCTCGAGCACGCGCAGCAGCTTGACCTGCAGCTCCAGCGGCATCTCGGTGATCTCGTCGAGGAACAGCGTGCCGCCATGGGCGCGCTCGAAGAAACCCTGGTGCTGGCGGTCGGCGCCAGTGAAGCTGCCCTTCTCGTGGCCGAAGATCTCGCTCTCGATCAGATTGGGCGAGATCGCGCCGCAGTTGACGGCCAGGAACGGATGCTTGCGGCGGCGGCTCAGGTCGTGCACCGTCTGCGCGACGACCTCCTTGCCTGTGCCGCTCTCGCCGGTGATGAACACCGACACCGCCGTGACGGCAACGCGAGAGATCTGCTCGTAGATGCGCCGCATCGGCTGCGAACGGCCCCAAAGGTGCCCGAAATGGCCGGAGGCTTCCCATTCGGCGGTGAGCGACGCCAGCTCCGCCTGGATCGCCGACGGGCGCATGACGCGCGACAGGATGCCCTGCAGCTGCTTCATGTTGATCGGCTTGACCAGGTAGTCGGCGGCGCCCATCCGCAGCGCCTGGATCGAGCTCTCGAGGCTGGCGTGGCCCGTGATCAGGACGATCTCGGAATTGGCGACGAGCTGCGCGTCCTGGAACAGGTCCATGCCGCTGCCGTCGGGCAGTTGCAGATCCAGCAGCACCAGGTCCGGCAGTTGGAGCACGATCTGGCGGCGGGCATCCCGCATCGTCCGGGCGATGGCGACGGTGAAGCCCTGAGCAGAGATCAGGGCCGCCATCGTCTCGGCGGAGTCGGCGTCGTCTTCGACGATCAGCGCATGGGTCATGGCAGTCAGTTTCTTCTAGCGGTCGGTCGGCTTGCCGCATGGGCAGGGGCTCGGCGGACGATGCCCTCAACCCTCGGGGGTGTCGCCCGGCGTCGGCGGAGATCCATCAAGGATTCGTCGAGTCAGAAGCGATTCTGCCTACGGTCGAGCGAGTCGCTTGTCAGACGATAGCTCGACCGCGGCGGGATATCCACCTACGGTCCTGGGGGTCGGCGCCGCTCGGGAATGGGGATTGCCGTCGAGCTGGCAAAACCCGGTTTTCACTCAGCAGTCGCCCATCCGCAAAGGACCCCGTCGCCATGTTCCACATTGTCATCTGGCTTGTTGTCGGCGCGCTGATCGGACTGGTCGCCGGCCTCCTGATGCGGAACAACGACGACCAGGGCGTGTTCGTCAACGTGCTGGTGGGCGTGCTGGGCGCGCTGATCGCGGGATGGGTCGTCGCGCCGTACTTCGGGCTGCACGCGGGCGATCCGAAGGTGCTGGACTTCGGCGCGCTGTCGGTGGCGCTGGTCGGGGCGATCATCTCGCTGGCGCTGTTGAGCGTGATCCGCAACCGGCGGGGACGTTGACGTGGCAAGGCATATCGGTTGCCGAACGAAGCGGTAGCCACAGTTTTCTGGAGAATCCCATGCCTGCACCGTCCATCCGCCCCGCCGCCGACCCGCTCGACGACATCGACCGCGAATCCAGCGGCGTCGACACCATCATGGAGCGCCAGGACCGTGCCGACCTGCCCGGCGAGCGTTCCGACCAACCCGGGCCCGGCAAGGGCGACATCTATCTCGACGCGGCGCGCGACGTGGCGCGCGAATCGCTCAATCCGAACCAGGAGGCGCTGGACGCCGATCGCGATGTCGAGCGTGTCGTCGACGGCGACCCCGACCTCGATCTCGCGCGCGACAGCCTCGCGCCGGCCGAGGCGGGCCTGGGGCCCGACGACGACGACACGATCGACGAGACCGAACGCGCGGGAGACGATTCCATCCGCTGAGGGGCATAGCAAGCGTTGGCGCCTGAACAGCGCCCCCGCTGGCGGCCCGTCCTGCAAAGGGCGGGCCGCCTTCTCGTTCAGGCGGTGACGATCATGCCGACGACGCACACGGCCATCACGGCCGTCGTGAGCCAGCCCATCGCGCGCAGCGAGCCGGAGATCGCGAACCTGCCCATCGCCTTCTCCTTTGCCGCGACCAGCATCACCGCCGCCAGCATCGGCACGGCGATCACGCCGTTGATCACGGCGGTCCAGAACAGCGCCTTGATCGGATTGACGTGCACGAAGTTCATCGCGGTGCCCACCAGCGTGGCGATCGCGATGACCGCGTAGAAGCCGCGCGCCTTGCCCGGCTTGCTCTCGAGGCTGCTCTTCCACTGCATCGTCTCGCCGACCGCGTAGGCCGCGCTGCCGGCCAGCACGGGCACCGCGAGCAGGCCGGTGCCGACGATGCCCGTCGCGAACAGCGCCGACGCGAACGAGCCCGCGACGGGCTTGAGCGCCTGCGCGGTCTGCGCGGCGCTCTGGATGTCGTGCACGCCATGCGCGTACAGCGTCGCGGCGGTCGTCAGGATGATGAAGAATCCGACGACGTTGGAGGCGGCCATGCCCAGGTAGGTATCGATGCCGATGCGGTGCAGCTCCGCGCCGGCGTGCTGCGGCGCCTCGATCAGCGGCCTGTCCTCGTCGCAGGCGTCGAGATCCTCGACCTCCTGCGAGGCCTGCCAGAAGAACAGGTACGGGCTGATCGTGGTGCCGAAGATGGCGACGATGGCCGTGACGGCGGTCTTGTCGAACGAGAGCTTGGGCAGGACGGTGTCGTGCAGCACCTGGCCCCAGGGAATCTTCACGAAGAAACCGGTGGCGAGGTAGGCGAACAGCGCGAGCGTCAGCCATTTCAGCACGTTCACGTAGCGATGGTAGGGCAGCAGTACTTCGAGCGCGACGGACGCCAGGCCGAAGGCGGCCGTGTACCAGCCGGCCTCGCCGGGCAGCAGCAGATGGATGCCTTCGCCCATCGCACCGAGGTCGGCGCCGATGTTGATCGTGTTGGCGACGAGCAGCAGCAGCACCAGCGGATACAGCGCCCAGTGCGGATAGTGTTCGCGCAGGTTGCCCGCCAGGCCCTTGCCGGTGACGCGCCCGATGCGCGCGCAGATCAACTGTGCCGCCACCATCAACGGGTACGAGAACAGCATCGTCCACAGCATGCCGAAGCCGAACTGCGCGCCGACCTGCGAGTAGGTGCCGATGCCGCTCGGGTCGTCGTCGGAGGCGCCGGTCAGCAGGCCGGGGCCGACGAGCGCGGCCAGGCCCCTTTTCTTCTTGCCATCGGCAGCGCCTGCGGAACGTGTGTTCGGGACGGCGGTGGCGGAGGAGGGTTGCATACCGCGCCGTGGCAATGCCCGTGCCGGGCGCACGTGGTGTTCAGCCAGGGCCCTGGCGATCGCCGCAAGAGGCGTTCGCGTCGTCCGCGGGCGCGTCCGCCGACAGCGTTCGCAGGAATGCGATCAGGTCGCGACGTTCGGAGGCGGTCAGCGACGGCGGCTCCGTGCCGGTGTCGGCGGCGTGCGGCTGCACCGCGTCGCACAGGCGCGCGGCGCTGCCGTCGTGGAAGTACGGCGCGGTGGCCGCGACATCGCGCAGCCCCGGCGTGCGGAACGCGTTGGCCGGCTCGCCGGCGTGGCCGGGGTCGGGTACGCCGGGCGCGGACATCGAGTGCACCAGCGACGCGTGGAAGGCGTCGTCGCCCAGCGTCGGGCCGGAATGGCAGGCCGAACAGCCGGCGCGTCCGACGAACAGGCGCAGCCCGCGCCGGGCGGCGGCAGGGAATGCGTCGGACGTCGACGGCTCGACGCCGTCCGACGCGCGCGCAAGGCGGTCACGCCAGTCGTCGAACGGCGTGCGTGGCGTCGCGAGCGTCTCGACATACGCGGCCAGCGCCAGGCCGACATCGCGCGTGACGCGCGCATCGTCGGTGCCGGGCGCCGCGCCGAAGATCTGAGCGTAGCGCGCAGACAGCGCCGCGTCGCCGCGCACCAGCGCCGCAACCTGAGCGGCGCTGGCGGGCATCTCGCGCGCGTCCTGCAGCGGTCGCAGGGCCTGCTGCCACAGCTGGTCGCGCACGCCGTCCCAGCCGTAGTGGCGATGGCGGGCGGCGTCCAGCAGGCTGGGCGTGTTGCGCGAGCCCGCGGCGAGCCCCAGGGCGACGGCGCGTCCGTCGGCGAAGTGGCGCCACGGTTCGTGGCAGCTGGCGCAGCGCAGGCCGGTCGGCGACAGGCGCGGGCTGTAGAACAGCGACTCGCCGAGCGCGACGCCGGCCGCATTGCCCGACGCGGGATTGGCGTCGTCGCGAGCCGGCGCGAGCGGCCACGGGCCGAGCGCAAGGATCGCGGCGCGCTCGGATGGCGTCAGCTCGGCGGTGTCGGTGGCGGCCGCCGGCGTGCTGCCCAGGAACGCCGGCAGCGCGAGCACTGCGGCACCGGCGATCAGGGCGCCGGCCGCCGCGGCCAGCGAGCGCAGCATGGCCCGGCTACTTGCTGCCGACCGTCTCCGCATGCGCGGACTTCCAGCTGGCGACCGCGCGCTTGAGCGTCGAGTACTCCGTGCAGGGCGTGAAGCAGAGCTTGTCGAGCGCCTTCAGGTGCTCCTCGGCCTGGGCGATGTTGCCCGTCATCAGGTAGGCCTCGCCCATGTACTCGTGCGCGCCGCGATGCTTCGGGTTGATGGCGAGCGCCTTGTCGTAGTTCAGGAAGGCGGCGTCGAGGTTGCCGGACTTGCGATAGGCGTAGCCGAGCCAGTTGTGGGCGTCGGCGTCGCGATCGTGTTCGGGGCTGCGCGAGATGTAGGACTCGAGCAGCGTGATCGCCTGCGGGAAGTGTTCGGCGTGGATCTCGTCGACGGCCTGGCTGTACTCCGGATCGACCGGGGACAGCTGGCCGTTGCTGAGCGTGGTCATGCCGCCTCCGCCACCGCCGCCGCCGCCGCCCCCACCGCCGCCGGAGGCGAAGGCAGGGGCCGTGGCGCAGGCGGCCAGCAACAGCGCGAAGGACAGGCGGGCGAACGGGTGCGATTGCATGGGGGACTCCTCTGGACGTGGTGGCGGTGTCCGAGGTTGATGCCCACGCGCCCCGCGGCGGTTCACTGCGCCGGCTCAGCCGGCGTCGGACGATCGCATGGCGTCCACCAGCCGAGCCTGCCATCCCGCGGCGGCCACCGGCCGCCACGCCAGGTGCGCCTGCTCGACGCACTCGAACGGGCAATCGGAGACGCGGATCTGCACGAGCCCGCTTTCGCGCAGCGCGAATGCCGGCAGGTAGGCCAGCGCGTGGCCCTGGCGCACCAGGCTCAGCAGCACCTGCAGGTCGTCGACCCAGTAGCGGATGCGGCGCGGCAACTGGTCGTCGCGCCAGCCGTCGGCGCGCGTGCCGCGCGGCTGGCCGCCCAGCATCGAGCGGCTGGGGCAGGCAAAGTCGTGTGCGAGGACGCGCGCGGACGTCGCGCGTACGCTGCCGCCGCGCGCCTTCAGCGCCAAGGGATGCGTCGTGCCGGCCGCGACCTGCATCGTCAGCGCCCCCAGAGGGATCGCCTCGAAGCCGGACGTCGACCGCGCGTTGCGCAACGGCTCGTCGGTGACGATCGCGAAGTCGACCTCGCCACGCGCCAGCGCGGCCAGCGCCTCGTCCTCCCATGCCGGGCGCAGCGCGAGGCTGGCGTCGTTGTAGTGCGCCGACAGCGCTGCCGCGATCGCGGCGCCGAAGCGCCACTGCAGCAGCGGCGGGGCGGCGATGCGGCAGCGCACGCCGAAGTCCGCGCCCTCGAACTCGGCGCGCGTCTGTTCGGCCAGTGCCAGCAGCGCCAGCGCCCGTTCGCGCAGCCGCTGGCCGGCGGCGTTCAACCGCAGCGACTTGCCGGCGCGGTCGAACAGCGGCGCATGCAGGGCGTCCTCGAGGCGGCGGATGGCGCGCGAGACGGCGGACGCCGTCAGGTTGAGCTCGCCCGCGGCCTCCAGCAGCGTCCTGTGGCGGGTCGCCGTGACGAAAAGGCGGAGATCCGAGAATTCCATGAGTGCTTGCAGCGCAACGATCTGTGCATTTTGATTGCTTTACGGGAATCCTGCCAGGCTTCATGATCCGAGCCGTCCTGCAAGCCGGAGTCCGCCTCATGTCCACGCCATTCGTCCCGCCCAGCACCGCCGAGATCCACCGCCGCTGGCTCTATCGCCGCCATCCGGCCGGCGTCGTCGGGCCGGAGCACTACCAACTGGTGGAGGCGCCGCTGTCGCTCGACCTGTCGGACGGCGAGGCGCTGGTGCGCATGCGCTACGTGTCGGTCGATCCGTACATGCGCATCAACCAGTCGCTCAAGCCGACCTACAACGAGCTGCCGCATGCGCTCGACACCGTGCAGACGGCCGGCGCCGTGGGCCAGGTGGTGGCGTCGAAGTCGGCCGCGTTCGCACCGGGCGACTGGGTCGAGGGGATGATGGGCTGGCAATCGCATGCGCGCGTGCACCAGGGCGCGCTGCGCCGGCTCGATCCGGCGCTGGCGCCCGTCAGCACCGCGCTCGGCGTGCTGGGCATGCCGGGACGCACCGCGTGGTTCGGGCTGACGGAGTCGGGCCGGCCGCACGCCGGCGAGGTCGTCGTCGTCTCGGGCGCGGCCGGCGCGGTCGGTTCGCTGGTGGCGCAGTTCGCCAGGCGCCATGGCTGCCGCGTGCTGGGCATCGCCGGCGGCGCGCAGAAATGCGACTGGCTGACCGGCACGCTGGGCCTGGACTGGGCGCTGGACTACAAGGCCTTCGAGTCGGCGGACGCGCTGTCGGCCGCGATCAAGGACGTCACCGGCGGCGTGGATGTCTACTTCGACAACGTCGGCGGCTGGATCACCGACGCGATCATCCCCATCATCAACCGGCGCGCCCGCATCGTGATCTGCGGCACGATCAGCCAGTATTCCGGCGGCCTGGACGCGCCCGAACTCGGCCCGCGCTTCCTGCACCACATGCTGTACCAGCGCGCCACGATCCAGGGCATGCTGGCGCGCGACTACCTGCACCGGATGGACGAGATGATCCGCATCGTCGGGCCCTGGGTGCAGCGCGGCGAGATCGTGTTCGAGGAGACGGTCGTGCACGGCTTCGAGAAGTTGCCGGCGACGCTCAACCAGCTGTTCACGGGCGATCACCGCGGCAAGCTGCTGGTCGAGGTCTAGGCAATACGCTGCCACGTACGGCTACCGCGCCATGGGTAGCGACAAACACCCATTCGCCGCGGACGAGCATCGGCGCTATCCTGGGCCCACAACTCCGGCTTGCAGGATGGACTCCACCCGTACCGCCGACGACACCCGCCGCCTCGACCTGCTGCGCAGGCTGGACCTGCTGTCGGCCGAGCCGGATCCGGCGCTCGATCGCCTGAGCCGCATCGCCGCGGTCGTCACGGGCTGCGAGATCGCGATGATCACGTTCGTCGCTGGCGACCGCCAGTTCATCCGCTCGCGCGTGGGCACGCAGGCCACCGTGGCCTCGATGCAGGAGAGCTTCTGCATCTGCGCGCTGGACGGCCCGCAACTGGTGGAGATCAGCGACGCCACGCAGGACGCACGCTTCGCCGACAACCCGTTCGTCCGCGGGCCGCGCGCGATCCGCTCGTACGTCGGCGTGCCCGTGATGTTCGACGGCGTCGTGCTGGGCACCGTGTGCGTCCTCGACGCGCGGTCGCGCCGGCTGAACGACGACCAGCGCACGATCCTGGTCGACCTCGCCGGCATGGTCGAGAGCCTTCTGAAGTCGCGCCACAAGCGCGTGCTGCTGCAGCAGGAACGCGAGTACGCGCTGGAACTGGCGGCGACGCTGGGCGAGTCCGAGGCGATGTTGATGCAGGCGCAGCGCCTGGCCAGGCTGGGAAGCTGGGAGATCGACGTCGAGACCGGGCTGACGGCCTGGTCGGCCGCGCTGTACGAGCTGTTCGGACGCGATCCGGCCGACGGCCCGATCACCGCCGACCAGTTCGGCGCCGCCATGCCCGAGGACGAGCGCGCCGCGTTCAAGGCGATCGTGCAGCGCGCCTTCTTCGAGCACCAGCCCGCGCAGGCCGAGTTCCGCTACCTGGCGCCGGACGGCCGCACGCGCTGGATCAGCGCGGCCAGCGAGCCGGTGCGCAACGTCGAAGGCCGCGTGGTGCGCCTGCGCGGCACGTTGCAGGACGTCACCGAAAGCCGCCTGGCCGAGCGCCTCGTGCGCGAGAGCGCCGAGCGCGACCGCCTGCTGTGGCGGACGTCGACCGACGTCGTGCTGATGGTCAGCGAGGACAACCTGATCCGCTTCTGCAATCCGGCCATCGTGCAGATGCTGGGCTGGCTGCCCGAGGAGGTCATCGGCAAGCCGCTGACGATGCTGCAGCCCGAGCGCCTGCGCGAGTCGCATCGCCACGGCTTCGCACGCTATCTCGCGAGCGGCACGCGCAAGCTCGACTGGCGGGCGGTCGAGATCGTCGCGCGCCATCGCGACGGCCGCGAGATCCCGGTGGAGATCTCGTTCAGCGACATGCAGATCGACGGCAGCCGCGTCTTCGGCGCCTTCATGCGCGACATGACGCAGCGCATGCAGCAGCAGCAGGCGTTGCAGCGCAGCGAGGAGCGCTACCGGCGCATCGTGCAGACGGCCGAGGAAGGCATCTGGATGATCGACGCGGCGACCGTCACCACCTTCGTCAATCCGAAGATGGCCAGCATGCTGGGCTACACCGCCGCGGAGATGCTGGGCCGCTCGATGTACGAGTTCATGGACGAACGCGCCAAGGTGGACGCGCGCGAGAACGTGCGCCGGCGCGAGCAGGGCATCGCCGAGCAGCACGACTTCCGCCTGACGCGCAAGGACGGCAGCGACCTGTGGACGGCGATGAGCACCAGCGCGTCGTTCGACGCCGACGGCGGCTACGACGGCGCGCTGGCGATGGTCACCGACATCACCGAGCGCCGCCGCGCCGAGGACGCGCTGCGCGAAAGCGAGGAGCGCTTCCGTTCGCTGACGATGCTGTCGTCGGACTGGTACTGGGAGCATGACGAGGAATTCCGGCTCACCAAGGTCGTCGGCGGCCGCGCCTACGACCACGACGTCGGCCTGCGCCGTGCGATCGGCCAGCGGCCGTGGGAGGCCGCGAGCGCAGGCATGGATCCGGCCGACTGGGAGCGCCATCGCCGGCAGCTCGAGGCGCACGAGCCGTTCCGCGATTTCGAGATCACGCACCAGGGCGCCGACGGCCGGCTGTACACGGTCAGCGTCAGCGGCGAGCCCATGTTCGACAAGCAAGGCATCTTCACCGGCTATCGCGGGGTCGGGCGCGACATCACCGAGCAGCGCCGCGGACAGACGTTGCGCCTCGAGCTGGAGGCGCAGCTGCGCGAAGCGCAGAAGATGGAGGCGATCGGCGTGCTTGCCGGGGGCATCGCGCACGACTTCAACAACGTGCTGGCCGGCATCCTCGGCAACGCGGCGCTGGCGATCCAGGACCTGCCGGCCGACCATCCCGCCGCGGTGAGCCTGGAGCAGATCCGCAAGGCCGGACTGCGCGGGCGCGGCCTCGTGCAGCAGATCCTTGCGTTCGCGCGCCGCCAGCCGCGCGAGGTGGTCAGCTGCCAGCTGCGGCCGCTGGTGGAGGAATGCGTCGGACTGCTGCGCTCCACGTTGCCAGCCGGCGTCACGCTGGAGGTGTCGCTCGGCAACGAGCCGTTGTTCGTGATGGCCGACGCGACGCAGGTCGAACAGGTGCTGATGAACCTGTGCACCAACGCCTGGCATTCGCTCGGCGGCAAGCCGGGCCGCGTCGCGGTGGCGCTTGCCGCGGTCGAACTCGACGCGACCGACGCGCGCCAGCTCGGTGCCGGCCTGACGCCGGGTGCCTACGCGCGCCTGAGCGTCGAGGACAACGGTCGCGGCATGGACGCCGAGACGCGGGCGCGCATCTTCGAGCCGTTCTTCACCACCAAGCCGGTGGGCGAGGGCACCGGCCTCGGGCTGGCCGTGGCGCACGGCATCATCGCGGCGCACGGTGGCGTCATCCGCGTGCAGACCGCGCCCGACGAGGGCAGCACCTTCGAGATCTATCTGCCGCGTTCCGCCAGCACGACGGCCTCGGACCGGGCGCCGCCGCTCGCCATCGCCCATCGCGGCCGCGGCGAGAACGTGCTCTACATCGATGACGACGAGGTGATGGTGGTGATGGTGGAGCGTCTGCTCGAGCGCCTGGGCTACGCCGTCACGTGCATGCACGACCCGGCCGCCGCGATCGACATGGTGCGCGCGGCGCCGCAGGCGTTCGACGTCGTCGTGACCGACCTCAACATGCCGGAGCTGTCCGGCCTGGACGTCGCGCGCGCGCTGCACCGCGTTCGCGCCGACCTGCCGGTGATCATCAGCTCGGGCAACCTGCCGGACCAGTTGCAGAACGAGGCGTGCCAGGCCGGCGTGCGCGCTCTGGTGCACAAGCAGTACACGCTGGAGGAGCTCGGCGCGGTCATCCACTGGGTGCTGGCCGGCGGGCAGCGGCTGGGGCTGGAGCCGTTGCAGCTGGCGGCGCGCTGAAGCCAAGGCGACCGCCGATACCCCGTGCCGTACGGTCGGCCGACGCTCAGCGCAGGCCATCCGTCGCCGGCGCGGCCTCGTGCGCGCTGCCCGCGAGCATCTGCGCGAAAGCGGGCTGGCGCTCGCGCAACTGGGCCAGCGGGCCGATGTCGACCAGCCGCCCGGCCTCCATCAGCCCGACGCGGTCGAAGTGCGCGAGCAGGCTCATGCGGTGCACCGAGGCGACGATGCAGGCCGACGGAAAGGTTTCGGCGAGCGCGTGGTGGATGCGCGCCTCGGTGATCGGATCGAGCGCGCCGGTGGGTTCGTCGAGGAAGACGATCGAGCTGCCGCCGGCCGCCAGCGCCCCGCGCGCGAGGCACAGCCGCTGGCGCTGGCCGCCCGACAGGTTGCCGCCGCGCTCGGCGACGGCGAACTCCAGGCCGCCGTCGAGTCCGGACAGCACCGCGTCGAACGCGCTGCCGTGCATCGCCGCCGCGAGCATGGCGTCGGGCAGGGCGGTGCCGAAGTCGAGGTTCTCGCGCACCGTGCCCTCGAACACGTCGGCCTCCTGCGGGATCAGCGTCGACAACGCCGCCAGGTTGTGTACCCCTGGCTGTATCTCGCCGTCGACCTCGACGACGACGCCCGGCGACGTGTAGAGCCCCGCGAGCACGCGCATCAAAGTGCTCTTGCCCGAGCCGCTGCCGCCCACCAGCGCGATGCGTTCGCCGCGCCGCAGCGTGAGTTCGTCCAGGCCCAGCGGCGGCGAGTCGGGCGCGGCCGAGGCATGGCGGAAGGCGATGTCGCGCACGCCGATGCGTCGCCAGTCCGCCGGCAAGGGCGCCGCCGGCTCGCTGGCGGGCGCCTCGAAGATGGGGCGCGCGCTGGCGTAGTCGGCTCGCGTTCGCGACAGGTTTTGCAGGCGGCCGGTCATGTCGGTCGCGACGGCGGCGGTGCGCCCCGCGTACTGCTGCACCATGAACACGGCGCCGATCGCGACGACGCCCGCGCCGTGGCGGCTCTGCACGAACACGTAGGCGACGACCAGCGACCAGGTCGTCAGCGTGCTGACGAGGTCGACCATGCACCATTTGTATTCGTTGATCACGATGTTGCGGCCCAACGGGATGAACACGCGCGCCAGCCGCCTGCGCAGCAGCCGGCGCGACGCGTCCTGCAGCCGCAGGCTCAGCACGGTGCCGATGTGCCCCAGAAACTCCACCATGCCCGCGTTGTAGCGCCGCTCGGCGGCCAGCTCTTCCGTCGAAAGCCGGATCAGCGTGCGGTCGATGCGCATGCTGGCCACCGCCAGCGCGGCGAACGTGACGAAGGCCGCCAGCCCGATGCCCGTCGACAGCGCCGCCAGCGCGATCAGCGGCCCGACCAGCCCGACCAGGCTCTGCAAGTAGATGAACTGGTTGGCCGAGAACTCGTACAGCGCGAGCGTCGATTGCCGCACACGCTGCTGCATGTCGCTGGAGTGGTGGCCCTCGTGCCAGCCGAGCGGCGCGGCGGCGAGGCGCGCGTAGAGCTCGTCGGCCAGCGACTCGCGCACGCGCATGCCCACGCGCCGCTCGAGCACGCGCCCGGGCCCGTGCAGCATCCACGCGCCGATCGACGCGGCCATCACGCCGCCGACCCAGGCCAGCGCGCGCACGAGGTTGTCCGGGCCGCCTTTCTGCAGCGCGTCGATGGCCTGCGCCGCCAGCCACGGCACCGCGAGGCGAACGAGCTGCGACCCGATCAGCAAGGCCATCGACGCCAGCATGGCGACGCGCGTGCCCTTGGCGTAGCGCCAGATGCCGCGGTACAGGCCGGCGTCGATGGGATTGCGGGCAGGGGTCACGAAGGGCGTCCGTTTCGACGGCGTGGCGCGTCGACGGACACCATAGCCGAATCGGCCGCCGCCATGAAAAACGGCCGGACAGGCCGGCCGTTCTGGCGTCGCGTGAAGGGCCGCGGAGCGGCCCGTGGCGTCAGCGCTGCTTGTCAGAGCGATTGCCGTGGTCGCTGCCTTGCTGCGCGCCGCGGCTCTGCGCCTGGCCCTGGTCGGACTTGATGTTGCTGCCTTGCTGCTCCCGGCCGCCGCCCGACTGGCTCTGTTGCCTGCTCGAGCTGTCCGAGCCGCCGCTGGGCGTCGGCTTGCTGTTCTGGCCGCCTTGGGAGGCGTTGTTGCCTTGCTGGTTCTGGTTCTTTTGCACGTGTTGCTCCTTGGTTGGGTTGCCCCGCCGTTCTCCGGTGGAGACGGCCTTCGAAGACGTTCGGAGGTCGTCCCTGGATGCGGCAACGTGCATTCCCGAAATGTGAAGCGGCTTCACGACGGGCCGATGTCCAGATCAGTTCTCGTAGTTCTCGACGGTGCCGATGTCGCGCGGCTTGGCGGTCTCGGGGTCGGCGCCGAACTCGCGCTTGGCGCGACGCTGGCGCAGCAGATCCCATGCTTGGTCGAGTTGCTCGGCGACGCTCTTGAGCCGGTCGGCGTTCGCTTCCGGCGCGACGGCGCCCTCGCGAAGACGGTGTTCCTCGTCGACGAGCGCGGTGATGCGGTCAAGAATGGTCTGGTCTTCCATGGTGGCTCCTGGATGAGGCGGGGCGCCCGCGGGTGCGGACGCATCGAACGGCGTTGGCAATTTACGCGCCTCCGCGCCGAGTGTCATCCGCAGCATGCACCGGCGCGGCGCGGCGTCCTGGCGGCAGGGTCAAGCGGCGACGAGTCGACCTAGGGTTTTCATGAGGACGATGCACGCCATTCGAAGCTCGAGGCTTGTGGACAGCCTACCGGCTCCAACGCATACTGCTGGATTCGAGTTCGAGCCTTTGAGACTTCGAACCGAGATGAGTCTGTGCAGACGGCCGCGTGATGCTGCCGCTAGCGCAGGCCGCACGTCGCGCGATCCGGCACGAGGGAACTTCCATGGTGGCAGCTGCACAGCGGATCGAGCGTCTCGATCGGCTCGAACGCATTATCCAGACGCAATCGCTGCTGGTTCAGGCCGATCTGGCGCTGAACCCGTTCATGCAACTGGTCATCGACAAGTTGCGCGAGCTGACGCAGGCGCACGGCGGCACCGTCGAATTCATCGATGCCGAGTACCTCGTCGTCCGGCGCGCGAGCGGCGCATTGAGCGGCCAGCTGGGATTGCGTCTCGCCAACGAGGCCAGTCTGTCCGGCCTGTGCGTGCGCACCGGCAGCGTGCAGCGCTGCGACGATTCTGAAACCGACGAGCGTGTCGACCGTGCCGCGTGCCGCGCGCTGGGCGTGCGCTCGTTGATCGTTGCGCCGCTGCGCCAGGGCAACGCTGCCGTGGGTGTGATCAAGGTCTGCTCGGAGCACCCGCAGGCGTTCGACGACGGTGACGTCCAGATGCTGCAGCTGATGGCCAGCGCCATCGTCGCGGCGCTCGCCAAGAAGGCCGCGCTCGATGCCCGCAACGAGGCCGAGGCGCGGCTGCGCACGAGCGAGGAGCGCATGCGCGCGCTGCTGGAGCACGCGCACGATGCCGTCATCTCGATCGACGAGCACGGCCGCGTATCGCAGTGGAATCGCGCCGCCGAGCGGCTGTTCGGATGGTCGCCGATCGAGACCATCGGCCAGCCGGTGGCGGATCTCATCGCGCCGCCGGCGATGCGCGGGGAGGTCGCCAACGTCGTGGCGCGCTACGCCAGCGCCGAGCGGCTGGAGGACGCGCAGCAGCGCGTCACGCTGCAGGCGATCGACCGTGCCGGACGCCTGCTGTCCGTCGAGGTGAGCCTGACCGCCACGCGCGTGGCCGGTCGCTGGGAGCTGACGGCCTTCGGCCACGACGTCTCCGAACGGCGCCAGTTCGAGGCCAAGCTGCGCTCGATGGCGCTCAGCGACGGCCTGACCGGCCTGGCCAACCGGCGCGGCTTCATGGAGGCGCTCGAGAAGGCCGTCTCGCGTCACGCGCGCGGCGGCCCGCCGCTGGCGCTGCTGTTCCTCGATCTCGACGGCTTCAAGGAGATCAACGACGTCCACGGCCACCACGTCGGCGACCTCGCGCTGCAGACCTTCGCACGCCGCCTCGAGGGCTGCGTGCGCAAGGGCGACACCGTCGCGCGCCTGGGCGGCGACGAGTTCACCGTGCTGGCCGAGGGCATCGTCTCGCTGGAACAGGCGCGCGCGATCGCCGACAAGATCATCGAGGCGATGAAGCCGCCGCTGGAGGTGCACAAGCTGCGGCTGCGCGCGAGCATCGGCATCAGCCTGTACAAGCCGCCGGCCGACGCATCGCGCTTCCTGCGCGAGGCCGACCACGCGATGTACCACGCCAAGCACAACCACGACGAGGTCGAAGGGGTGTCGGCGTTCATGTCGGACGCGGAGCTGCTCGACTGAGTCCACAATCGGCCGACGTCATTCGAACGTGGAGCCCGACGTGTCCGACTCGCACATCCCTACGCACGGCGACCCGCCCTGGAAGCACGACGGCGTGCGCGTGGTGCCCGCCGACAAGCTCGACCCGAACACCGCGCAGACGCCCGGCATGGACCGCCAGGCCGCGATCACCTTCGCGCGCACCGGGGCGCAGAAACTGTGGGCCGGCACCGTGCACATCCACCCGAACGCCAAGACCGGCGCGCACCACCACGGCCCGCTCGAAAGCGTGATCTACGTGGTCAAGGGCCGCGCGCGCATGCGCTGGGGCGAGCGGCTCGAGTTCACCGCCGAGGCCGGGCCGGGCGACTTCATCTACGTCCCGCCGTTCGTGCCGCACCAGGAGATCAACGCGAGCCCGACCGAGACGCTGGAGTGCGTGCTGGTGCGCAGCGACGGCCAGGCCGTCGCGGTCAACCTCGACATCGAACCGGCCGAGCCGCCGGAGGACGTCGCCTGGGTCGATCCGACGCATCCCGCGGCTTGATCGCGGCGCGAAAGAGCTGCTCGACGACCCGGCACGCGCCCTGGCAGACGTAGCCGGGCTGCAGCCTCGTCAATCCGCGTCGTCGACGGCCTCCTGGCGCAGGGCCTCGAAGCGCGCCCGGTACTCGGAACGCAGCACGCGCCGCAGTTCGGCGGTGGCGAAACGCCGGCGCTCATCGGCCGTGCGCGGCTCCAGCGGCGGCACCGCGACGGGCTTGCGGTCGTCGTCGAGCGCAACCATCGTGAAGAAGCAGCTGTTGGCGTGGCGCACCCGCTGCGTGCGGATCTCCTCGGCCAGCACCTTGATGCCCACCTCCATCGAGCTGGTGCCCACGTGGTTGACCGACGCCAGGAAGGTCACGAGCTCGCCGACGTGGATCGCCTCGCGGAACATCACCTGGTCGACCGACAGCGTGACGACGTAGCGCCCCGCATAGCGCGCCGCGCAGGCGTAGGCGACCTGGTCGAGCAGCTTCAGGATCGTGCCGCCGTGCACGTTGCCCGAGAAGTTGGCCATGTCGGGCGTCATCAGCACCGTCATCGAAAGTTGGTGTTTGGGCGTGTCCATGCGGCTCTTTCCGGAGTGAGATTCAGTGGGCTGAAGGGGCGACCGTGGCGCCGGCCACGCCATGGCGGCGCATCGCCTCGGCGACGAAGCCGCTGGCCCTCATCTCCTCGACAAAGGTGTGCAGCGCGGTGTGAGCGTCCGCGCCGCGGCTGCGCGCGAGGCCCATGGCCTGGCGGATCACCATGAAACGGCCGGGCAGCACGCGCAGGCCCGACGTGGCGGCCGCCACTTCGACCAGCGTCTGCCGGATGCCGCCGGCGACGTCCGCACCACCGGCCCGCAGCGTCTCGACGACCTCCGCGGCGCCCGGCACGCGCACGAACGACGCCGCCTTCAGCTCGCGCGTCAGGAACAGGTCGTAGGCGCTGCCCTGGCCGACGACGACGCTCGTGCCCGGCCGGTCGACGTCCTCGTTGGCGCGGCACGGCGAATCCTCGCGCACCAGGTACGCGCCCTCGATCAGGATGTAGGCGTCGGTGAACGCGATCTCGGCGCCGCGCAGCGGATCGATCGCGAAGAAGCCGACGTCCGCCACGCCGCGGGTGACGGCGTCGACCGACTTCGTCGCGGCGGAGAACTCGATGGTCTCGAGCGGCACGCCCAGGCGTTCGGCCAACGCGTGCGCGAGGTCGACCGAGACGCCCCGCGCACGTCCCGTGGCCGGGTCGGTGTTGGCGAGGATCGGGTTGCCGAGGTTGATCGAGGCGCGCAGGCGGCCGGTGGGCGCGAGCAGGGCGGCGGTGGCGGGATCGGGCGTGAAGGGGGTGCTCATCGCGATATTCTGCTGGATGCGGTCGCGCACGACCGTATTGAACCTAAGCGGGCCGTGATGGTCATAAATGGTGCGCCCGGCACGCTCGATCGGAACGCTGCAAGATTCGATCCGCAGCGTTGTAAGGATCCGGCCGGTTGCCGCGACAGACATTCAACCCGCAACGAAACGAAGAAAGCAAGACATGCCCATCGCCCGTCGAACCGCTCTGCTGTCCGGCTTCAACCTGCTGCTTGGCGGCGGTGTCGCCTTGCTGGCGTCGGCTTGCAGCCGCGCCGGCGCCGCGCCGACCGCCAAGGAGCACTTCGAAGTCGAGATGACCGACGACCAGTGGAAGGCCAAGCTGTCGCCGCAGGCCTACGCCGTGCTGCGCCACGAGGGCACGGAGACGCCGTTCACGAGCCCGCTGAACAACGAGCACCGCAAGGGCACGTTCAGCTGCGCCGGCTGCGCGCTGGCGCTGTTCTCGTCGGACACCAAGTTCGACAGCGGCACCGGCTGGCCCAGCTTCTGGCAGCCGCTGCCCAACGCCGTGAACAAGCAGGTCGACAATTCTCTGGGCATGTCGCGCGACGAAGTGCACTGCCGCCGCTGCGGCGGCCATCTCGGCCACGTGTTCGACGACGGCCCGAAGCCCACCGGCCTGCGCTACTGCATGAACGGCGTCGCGATGGCGTTCACGCCGGCCTGACGTCACATCACTTGTTCAAGGACATTCGATCATGAACCGCACCACGACTGCCGCGCCTTCGAAGGCCACCCGATATTTCCTGACCAGCGTGGGCGTCGCCTGCCTGCTGGCCATCGGCCTGCACTTCAGCGGCGCCGGCGCCGCGGAGCCCGCGGTCGTCATCCCGACACCCGCCGTCGACGAGCCGGCCAGCGGCCGCCACACCGAGACCGCCGTCTTCGCCGGCGGCTGCTTCTGGGGCGTGCAGGGCGTGTTCCAGCACGTCAAGGGCGTGACCAACGCGGTCTCGGGCTACTCGGGCGGCAAGAAGGACACCGCCGAATACGAGACGGTCAGCGGCGGCAACACCGGCCACGCCGAATCGGTGCAGGTCACGTTCGACCCGACGCAGGTGAGCTACGGCAAGTTGTTGCAGGTGTACTTCTCGGTGGCGCACAACCCGACCGAGCTGAACTACCAGGGCCCCGATCACGGCACGCAGTACCGCTCGGCGCTGTTCCCGCTGGACGACGCGCAGCGCAAGGTGGCCACGGCCTACATCGCGCAGCTGAGCGCGGCCAAGGTGTTCCCCAGGCCCATCGTCACGCACGTCGAGGACTACAAGGGCTTCTTCCCGGCCGAGGGCTACCACCAGAACTTCCTGACGCTGAATCCCGACTACCCCTACATCGTCTACAACGACCTGCCCAAGGTGGCCGACCTGAAGAAGGTGTTCCCGGCGCAGTACGCCGACAAGCCGGTGCTGGTGCCCAACGTGGTCGCGTCGAAGTAAGCCGCGCGGCGCAGCCGCTGCGTTCAAGCCAGGCGGCGGTCTTCAGGGCCTGCGCGATCGCGTCCGCAAAGCGATGGCGCGCGTGGTCGGTGGACAATCCGAGGTGCGCGGACAGGTTGTCCAGCAGCACGCGCCCGTCGGCGAGGCGTTGCTCGACGAAGGCCCGTGCGGCCTCCGACCAGGCCTCGTCGTGCGACACGGAGCTCGCGTGCGCCTCGCGCCACGCGGACCAGAACGATCCTCCGCCGAGGACCGGCGTCTCGAGCGGCAACGCGACGAGCGATTCGACGACGCGCGCCGGCATGCGCCCACGGTTCGAGAAACATCAGCTCGACGGCCGCGCCGGCCACGCCGCGCCAGCGCGCCCAGCCGTCGCCGACCTCGAGGCTGCCGGCCCAGCGCGCGGGCGTCACGCGCCTAGCCTTACTTCGTGAGGAAGCCCAGCATCGTCGTCGCGAACTTGCCGTACGGCGGGCCGATCAGCTTGAGCGCGCTGAAGCGGGCCTGGTAGAACACCGGGCGCAGCTTGGAGAAGGTGTCGAAGCCTTCGCGGCCGTGGTAGTGGCCCATGCCGGACTCGCCGACGCCGCCGAACGGCAGATCGTGCTGGGCGACGTGGAACAACGCCTCGTTGACCGACACGCCGCCCGACATCACGCGATCGAGCAGCATCTGCACGCGGCGCGCGTCGTTGCTGAACGGATAGATCGCGAGCGGGCGCGGGCCGGCGTTGATGGACTGGATCACCGTCTCGAGCGAGTCGTAGGCGCGGATGGGCAGGATCGGGCCAAAGATCTCGCGTTGCAGCAGCACCGATTCGGATGGCGCGTTCAGCACGATGTGCGGCGACATCTTGCGCGTGGCGCGGTCGTACGGCTCGCCGGGGATCACCTGGATCACGGTGGCGCCGCGCGCCTTGGCGTCTTCCAGCGCGCCGAGCAGGCGCTCGAACGAGCGCTCGTCGATGACGGAGGTGTAGTCGGTCGATGCGATCGCCGGATAGCGCGCGTTGACGATCTCGCGCGCGACCGCCACGAACTCGTCGACCTTGGCGCGCGGCACCCACGCGTGGTCGACCGTCGTGCAGATCTGCCCGGCGTTCATCAGCTTGGCGAACAGGATGCGTTCGGCGGCCAGGCGCAGCGGGAAGTCGTCGCACAGGATGGCCGGCGCCTTGCCGCCGAGCTCCAGCGTGACGGGCACGAGATTGGCGGCCGCGGCGGCCATCACCGAACGGCCGGTCTGGCCCGAGCCGGTGAAGAGAAGGTGGTCGAACGGCAGCTTGGAGAACTCGATGCCGACGCCGCCGGTCTCGTCGAAGAAGCGCAGCTTCTCGGGCGGGAAATACGCGGGCATCTTCTCGATCATGAACGCGGCCAGGTGGCGCGAGTTCTCGCTCATCTTGATCATCGCGCGGTTGCCGGCGGCGAACACGTACGTGAGCGGGATCAGGCTCAGGTGCAGCGGGAAGTTCCACGGCACGATGATGCCGACGACGCCCAGCGGCTGCGGGATCACGCGGTTGCTGGCGCCGATGAAGTTGCGCAGGTCCACCGAGCGGCGCTGCGGGCGCATCCACTTGCGCAGCGAGCCGATGACGTGCGAGATGCCGTCCATCGCGGGAAAGATCTCGGCCAGCAGCGTCTCGTGCTGCGAGCGGTGGCCGTAGTCGGCGCTGATCGCGTCGCACAGCGCCTGCTTGTTCTCGCGGATGAAGCGCTGCAGCGTGCGCAGGTCGGCCTTGCGCTCGGCCAGCGTGGGTACCGGATGCGCGAAGTAGGCCGCGCGCTGCAGCGCGAGCGCGTCCTCGAGCGTGCGGGCGATCTCGGGGCCGGTGGGGGCGATGTTGGGCAGGTCGTTCTTCATGGCGGGTTCCTCGCGAAACGCTCGTTGGCGCTCCATCGGCGATTGTCCGCCTTGCGGCGACGGCGCCGCCTCAGGGACGACCCCTGTCCCGTCGGTGACTCCTGGCTCGCGAAGTCAGTCGGCGGCCGCCAGGGTCAGTCGAACGGGGCGCGCCGTCAAACCTCGTGCACCATTTCCATCTCGGCCTCCGCTTCGGCGCCCGGCTTCCTGGCGGCGGGCTTGGCCTTGCGGATCAGCAGCAGCAGCGGCAGCGAGACCACCGTCAGCGCCAGCATGAAGCGGAAGTCGTCGAGGTAGGCCATCATCGCGGCCTGGCGATCGACCAGCGTGTTGATGATCCCGATGCCCGCCTGGCTGGACGGATCGATCATCGAGGGCAGCGACTGGAAACCGAGGTTGCCGACGGTGATGTCCGAGGCGAGTTCCGAGTGCGCGCGCGCCGTGCCCGAGGTCAGCATCGCCTGCACGATCGAGATGCCCACGCTGGAGCCGATGTTGCGCAGCAGGCTGAAGATGGGCGTGCCGTCGTTGCGCAGGTCGGGCGCGAGCGTGGCGAAGGCCACCGCGCTGAGCGGCACGAACGTGAAGCCGATGCCCAGGCCCTGGATCACGCCCGAGACGATGATGATGCGGCTGCTCATGTCCAGCGTCATGCCGGTCATCATGTACAGCGCGATCGCGGTCAGCGTGAAGCCGAGCGCCATGATCGCGCGGGCGTCGACGTAGTGCAGCAGCCGGCCCACCAGCAGCATCGCCACCATGGTGCCGACGCCGCGCGGGGCCATCACCATGCCGGTGTAGACGACCGGGTAGCCCAGCAGGCCCTGCAGCAGCGTGGGCAGCAGCGCCATCGTGGCGTACAGCACCATGCCGACGATGAACGCGAACAGCAGCCCGGTGACGAAGTTCGCGTCCTTCAACAGCCGGCGGTCGAAGAACGAGGTGCCGATGGCCGTGAACGTGTGCGCGACGAAGAACGCGAACGCGATCAGGCAGCCGATCGCTTCGACGCGGATTTCGATCGAGTCGAACCAGTCCAGCTGCTCGCCGCGGTCGAGGAACATCTGCAGCAGGCCGATGGCCAGGCTCAGGGTCGCGAAGCCGAACAGGTCGAGCTTGATGCCGGCCGGGCGGCTCTCCGGCAGGAAGCGCGCGATGCCGTAGAAGGCCAGCACGCCCACCGGCAGGTTGATGTAGAAGACCCAGCGCCAGCTCGCGTTCTCGGTCAGCCAGCCGCCCAGCATCGGGCCCAGGATCGGGCCGATCATGATGCCGGCGCCCCAGATCGCCATCGCCTGGCCGATCTTCTCCTTCGGATTGATGTCGAGCAGCACGGCCTGCGACAGCGGCACCAGCGCCGCGCCGAACAGGCCCTGCAGCAGGCGTGCGGCGACGATCTCGAAGATGTTGTCGGCCATGCCGCACAGCGCGGAGGCGACGGTGAAGCCGGCGACGGCGATCAGGAAGACGCGCCGGCGCCCGAGGGCCGCACACAGCCAGCCGGTGAGCGGCGTGGCGATGGCGGCGGCCACGATGTACGAGGTCAGCACCCAGGAGATCTGGTCCTGCGAGCTCTGCAGCGCGCCCTGCATGTGCGGCAGCGCGACGTTGGCGATCGTGGTGTCGAGCGCCTGCATGATCGTGGCGAGCATGATCGAGATCGTGATCATGCCGCGGTGCGGGATCAGACGATGGTCGCCAAGGCTCATGGCGCGTCTCCCGGCTCCGTCGTGTCTCCCTGCAGGTTGGCGCGCACGCGTTGCAGCATGCTCACCAGTTGCTTGCGCTCGGCGGCGCTGAAGCCGGCCAGCGCCGCTTCCTGCACGCGATCGCTGACGGCGAAGGCCTTCTCGAGCGCGGCCTCGGCGCGCGGCTGCAGCTCGATCGCGTTGGCGCGACGGTCGGTCTCGCTCGGCCGGCGCGTGATCCAGCCGGCGGCCTCCATGCGGTCGACCAGCGTGGCCACGGCCATGGGCGTCAGGTCCAGGTGCTGCGCGAGCTCGGCCTGCGTCGGCGCATGGCCGCTCTCGTTGTACTTGACCTGGCCGATGAGGCGGCACTGCGCGCGCGACAGGCCCAGCTCGACACGCGACAGCTGGTCGAACTGGCGGCCGTAGAGCCGGCCCACCTCGTTGACGATGAATCCGACCCGGTTCGAGAATTCGGCTGGCTTTTTCATATAGGGATATATGATAAGCCAGTTTATTAAATGAAGCTGAACCCCATCGGATCGAGTACGGCATTCCGCACGCGTGTCGCCATGGCGGCAATGGCATCTCGAAAGCGTGCCGCAAGCCGGTGCGGTCGCCGCTAACATGGGCCACCCTCAGTCCGCCGAAATGGCTCCATGCCGACGTCGTCGCGCTCGACCGCCGCCTCTGCTGAACGCACCCCGTCGCTGCCGCGCTGGGCGCTGACGTTGGCGACGGCGGTCGTGGCCGTCGGGCTGCGCGTGCTGCTGCAGCCGGTGCTGGGCGACAGGCTGCCGTTCCTGCTGGCCTACCCGGCCGTCGTGCTGGCCTCGTCGATGTGGGGCATCGGTTCGGGTCTGTTCGTGACGCTCGCGACCGCGCTGGTGGCCGCCGTGCCGGGCATCCCGCCGACGCTGGACCCCGCCGACAGGCCGATGCACATCGGCGCGTTCTGCATCGTGGCCATCTTCATCAGCCTGGTCACGAACCTGCGTGCGCGCAACCCTTCGACGCCGGCCTCGGACGCCGCCCAGGCCGGCTTCGACACGCCGCTGGAAACGTGGTTGCGCGCGGTGCTGTGGGGCGCCGTGCTGGTGCCGCTCACCGCGTTCGTCGCGGCGTCGTGGTGGGGCTACGAGCGCGCGGTGGCCGAGGCCGAGGCCGCGGCCGAACGCGCCGCGATCCTCGTGCGCGGCCAGGCGCAACGCACCTTCGAGATCGCCGAGAAGATCGCCCATCGCGCCGACGAGGCCGCGCGCGGCGACGACGCGTCGCTGCGCGCGAGCGAGGCCGAGATCCACGCGCGCCTGGCCGACATGGTGGCGGGCCTGCCGTCGGTCGTGAACCTCAACGTCTGGGACGCGCGGGGCCGGCCGATCGCCCGCAGCGATCGCTATCCGACCGACCACATCGTCTCGGTGAACGACCGCGGCTACTTCCTGCAGCAGCAGAACGCGCCGCTGCCGCTGGGCATCAGCGACGTCCTGGTCGGACGCCAGACCGGGCTGCAACTGCTCAACGCGACGATCCGGCGCCAGGCCCCGGGCGGGCAGTTCGCGGGCATCGTCTCGGTGTCGCTGTCGCCGGGCTTCTTCCGCGACTACTACCGCTCGCTCGCCGCGGAGAACCCGACGCTCGCGCGCTTCGCGCTGGTGCGCACCGACGGTGCGATCCTGGCCAACTGGCCGCAGACCGAGGCGGACGGGTCGCAGCGGGTGCAGCTCAACGACGACGTGTTCGCGCGCGTGAGGGCGGGCGACCGCGAAGGCCATCTCGAGGTGACCTCGCGCCGCGACGGCCAGCGTCGCTTCATCAGCTTCCAGCGCGTGGGCGGCTATCCGCTGTACGTCATCGCGGGCGTCAGCCGCGCGGCGATGCTGGCCGGCTGGCTGCGCTTCGTGGGCCTGTTGGCCGCGTTGCTGGTGCCGGTGACGGCGGGGCTGACCTACGTATCGCTGCTGGCGCTGCGCAAGACACGGCGCGAGCAGGCCATCACCGCGGCGCTCAACGAGGCGGTGCGGCGCACGGCTGCGGCCGAAAAAGGCATGCTCGAAAGCCAGAAGCTCGAGACGCTGGCGCAGCTCACCGGCGGCGTGGCGCACGACTTCAACAACCTGCTGGCCATCGTCAGCAGCAGCCTGCACGTGCACCGTCACCTGCACCCGGAGCTCGGCGAGGAGCGCCACATCCAGGCGATGATGCGCGCGGTGCAGTCGGGCACGCGGCTCACGCGCCAGCTGCTGTCGTTCTCGCGCAGGCAGGCGCTGCGGCCCGAGACCATCGCGCTGCAGTCGTGGCTGCCGGGCGCCGAGGGGCTGCTGCGCAGCACGCTCGGCTCGCGCGTCGCGATGGAGATCATGGTGGATCTGGATGTCTGCCCGATCAGCGTCGACGTCGCGGAGCTGGAACTCGCGCTGATCAACCTGGCGCTCAACGCCAAGCACGCGATGCCCGGCGGCGGGCGGCTGCGCATCACCGCGCGCAACGAAGGCGCGTCGGAGGACGGCACGACGATGGTGGCGATCGCCGTCGAGGATACCGGCGTCGGTATCGCCGCGGACGTGCTGCCGCGGGTGTTCGAGCCGTTCTTCACCACGCGCATGAACGAGGCCGGGTCCGGCCTGGGCCTGAGCCAGGTGCATGGCTTTTGCGCGCAGGCCGGCGGTCGCGCGCGCATCGTCAGCGAGCTTGGCGTGGGGACGACGGTCGAGATGCTGCTGCCGGCCGAGCACCGGCTGACGCATCCGCCGGAGGCGCCGGTGGCGACCGATCCGGGACGCATGGCCGGCCGCGTGCTGCTGGTGGAGGACAACGACGACGTTGCGCAATCGACGCTGGCGATCCTGCAGGCCGCGGGCCTCGACGTGACGCATCACTGGAGCGCCGACACTGCGCTGGCGGCGCTGCAAGGCGGCGCATCGCTGCCGGACATCGTGCTGAGCGACATCGAGATGCCCGGCAAGCTGAGCGGCATGGACCTCGCGTTCCGCCTGCGCGAGCTCTGGCCGCGCCTGCCGGTGGTGCTCATCACCGGCTATGCGAAGCAGCTCGACGACGCGGTCTCCGGAGGCCTGCGCGTGCTGCCCAAGCCGACGCCGCCACAGGAGCTGCTGCGCGAGCTGCGCACCGGGATGGCGGCCAAGGCGACTGCCTGACGGACGCCGTCAGGGCCGCAGCGGCACGCGGATGACGAACTCGGCGCCGCGCGCCGCGGCGGGCGCCAGCTCGATGCGGCCGCCCATCGCCCGCACGATCTCGCGCGCGATCGACAGGCCCAGTCCCGCGCCGTGGCTGGCCCGGCGGCCGGCCTCGCCCTGGGCATAGGGCACGAAGATCTGCGCGCGATCGGCACCGGTGATGCCGGGGCCGCTGTCGATCACGTGGACCTCGAGTTCGCCGTCGGCGACGTTCCAGATGCCGCGCACGTCGACCCGGCCCGACGGCGTGAACTTGATCGCGTTGCCGACCACGTTGGTCAGCGCCTGCGCGAGACGCACCGCGTCGAAGGTCAGCGGCACGCCCGAGACCGGGCCGTCGTCCAGCAGCTCCAGGCCCTTGGCCTGCGCGCTCAGGCGCAGCGGCGCCATCATCCGTTCCCACCACGGCGTCAGCTCGACGCGCGCGGGCTCCAGGCTGACGCCAGTGGCCATCATCCGCTCGTGCGCCAGCGTGGTCTCGAGCAACTGCTGCAGTCCGTCGGCGGACGACTTCATCGCGTCGGTCAGCCGCAAGCGCACCGACGCATCGGCGTTGTCGCGCAGCAGGGTGGCGCCGGAGGAGATGCTGCCCAGCGAGCCGCGCAGTTCGTGCGCGAGATAGGACAGAAAGCGTCCGCGCGCGGCGGTGGCCTCCTCGGCCGCCTCGCGCGCCGCGTGTTCCGCCGCATTCGCCCGGCGCAGCCGGCGATTGGTCGAGGCGAGCAGGGCCAGGCCGAGCGCCGCGACGACCCCGGTGGGCACGGCCCATTGCAGGACATCGCGCCACTTCAGTCCCGGCTGCAGCGACACGAACACCCAGTGGCGTTGCAGTTCGGCGGCCTCGGACGGCGTGATTGCATCCAGGCCCTTCTGCAGCAGGCGCGCCAGTTCCGGCTGCGCGCGCGGCACGCCGAAATAGAGCTCGCTATCGCCGTCGCGCAGCACCCCCGTGACGTGCAGGCGCCCGGCATAGCGCTGGTCGATCAGCTGGTTGACCACCACCCCGTTGCCGATGGCCGCGTCGACACGGCCGTCGTCCAGCGCCTGCAGCACCTCGTCCTGCGAGGCGAACACGGCCAGGTGCAGCGCGGGTCGGCGCGAGTGCAGCTGCGCGATCAGGAAATGCTCGCGCAGCAGGCCCAGCGTGCCGCCGCGGATGTCGTCGGGCTCGCTCCAGCGCCGCGCGTCGTTGCTGCGCATCACCATGGCCGTGGGCGAGGTCGAGAACGGGCCGATGAACTCGAAGTCCGCGCGCCGCGCCTCGGTGCGCGCCATGCCGACGACGACATCGAGGCGGCCGTTGAGCGCGGCATCGTAGACGTCGGCGAAGCTGCCGCCGCGCTGCTCGATCACGCGCAGGCCGACCTTGTCGGCGGCCAGCCGCACCATGTCGGCGCCGAGGCCGTTGAAGGTGTCGAGCGCGCCGCGCGAAGTGAACGGCGCGAAGTGCTCGTCGTAGCCCAGCCGGATCGCGCCTTCGCGCTGCACCCAGGCGCGCTCGGCGTCGGTCAGCTGCGGCTTGCCCTTGACCCAGGCACTGTCCACGCCCGAGGGCAGCCAGCGCCTGGCCGCGTCCGAACGCTCGGCCACCGACAGCGAGGCGATGCCCTTGGCCAGGATGCCCGAGAGCACGGGCTCGCGCAGCGTGACCGCCGGCCCGAAGAAGCTCACGGCCGCGCCGTCGCTGCGCTTGACCTGCAGGTTGGAGAGCAGGTTCGCCTCGATCGTGTAGACCGATTCCTGCAGCCAGCCGGGCGCCAGATCGGCGCGGCCGTCGGCGATGGCGCGATAGGCCTCGAGGCGGGTCGCCGCTTGCACGTAGTTGGCGTGCGGGAATTCGGCGACGATGCGATCGGCGATGGCGGTGCCGTCGACGATGGCGACGCGCCGGCCCGCGAAGTTCTGCGCCGACGAGACGTCGCCCACGTCGTTGCGCGACACGATGACCTGTTCCGCCGCCACGAACGCGCCCGGGAAGCTCAGGATCCCGAGGCGCTCCGGGCTCGGCGCGGCCATCGGCGTGACGTCGGCGCGGCCGGCCGCGAGTTCGGCCATCGCCTGGCCCGCGTTGTCGACCGCGTGGTACTGCAGCTCCAGTCCGGCGCGGCGCGCGACCGCCGACAGCAGGTCGATGCCGAAGCCCTGCGGCGGCCCCTTGCCGTCACCGAGCGTGTAGAGCGGCTCCTCGTCGCGCACGACGACCACGCGCAGCACGGGATGCTCGGCGATCCACTGGCGCTCGACGGCCGTCAGGTCGGGAGACTGCGCGGTCGCGGGGACGGCGACGTCCAGCAACAGCAGCGCCAGGCACCAGATCAACGCGATTCGAACGGGTGCGCACAAGCGTCTCATGTGAGATGTTCACGGCGGCGGAGGACCGCGACCGGCGCGGGACGAGCGAGTTTAGCCCGACCGTGCGGCTGTTCAGCCGCCGAGGTAGGCTTCCTGCACGCGCGGCTCGTCGAGCAGTTCGCGGCCGCCGCCTTGCAGCACGACGTGGCCGTTCTCCAGCACGTAGGCGCGTTCGGCGATCTTCAGCGCCTGGCGCACGTTCTGTTCGACGAGGAAGATCGTCAGGCCGCCGGCATTGATCTCGCGCAGCGTGCGGAAGATGCCCTGCACGACGATCGGCGCCAGGCCCATCGACGGCTCGTCCAGCAGCAGCAAGCGCGGACGCGCCATCAGCGCGCGGCCGATCGCCAGCATCTGCTGCTCGCCGCCGGACAGGTTGCCGGCCAGCCCGTTCTCGCGCTCCTTCAGACGCGGGAACAGCGTGAACATGCGTTCGAGGTCGCTCGCGCGCGCGGCCGCGCCGTCGCGCCGCGTGTACGCGCCAAGCTCGAGGTTCTCGCGCACGGTCAGCGTCGTCAGCGTGGCACGGCCCTCGGCGACCTGCACCAGGCCGGCCGCGACGAGCCTGTGGGCGGGCAGGGCGGTGACGTCGTGGCCGTCGAACATCACCTTGCCGGCGGCCTTGGGCACCAGGCCCGACAATGCCAGCAGCGTCGTCGACTTGCCCGCGCCGTTGGCGCCGACCAGCGTCGTGATCTGGCCGGCCTGCAGCGAAAGATCGACCTCGCGCACGGCCTCGATGTGGCCGTAGTTGACGCTCAGCCCGGAGACCGAAAGCAGCGCCTCGCTCATTCCGGGGCTCCCGGCGTGACCGCGACTTCGTCGTCCTCGCGACCCAGGTAGGCCTCGATCACCTGCGGATCGCTGCGGATCTGCTCGGGGCCGCCGTGCGCGATGATCTTGCCGAAGTTCAGGACGGAGATCTCCTCGCACAGGCCCATCACGAAACGCATGTCGTGCTCGATCATGAAGATCGTGTAGCCGCGGCCCTGGATGTTGACGATCTCGCGCATCAGCTCGGTCTTCTCGGTGCTGTTCATGCCGGCCACCGGCTCGTCGAGCAGCAGCAGCGTGGGCTCGGTCGCCAGCGCGCGCGCGATCTCGAGCTTGCGCTGCGCGCCGTACGACAGGTTGTCGGCGAGGTCGTCGGCCTTGTGATCGAGCTTCATCCACGACAGCAGCTCGCGCGCGCGATCGCGCGCCCGACGTTCCGCCGCGCGGTATTTCGGCAGCGCGAACAGCAGGCCGGGCACGCCGTAGTCCAGGTGGCGGTGCATGCCGACGATCACGTTCTCCAGCAGCGTCATCTCCTTGAAGATGCGGATGTTCTGGAACGTGCGCGCGATGCCCGAGCGCGTGATCTGGTGCGGCTTGCGGCCCAGCAGCGTCGTGCCGTTGAGCGCGATGTCGCCGGTCGACGGCGGCAGCAGGCCGGTGATCAGGTTGAACACGGTGGTCTTGCCGGCGCCGTTGGGGCCGATCAGGCCGGAGATCGTGCCGGCGCGCACCGCGAACGAGACGTCCTGAAGCACCTTCAATCCGCCGAAGTGCCGCGAGACGTTGGTCAGGTTGAGGAGATCGCTCATTTGACAATCTCCGTGCTGCGCACTGCGAGGCGAGCGCCTTGGGGCGGCCGGGCGTCGCTCATGGCGTCACTCCCTTCTTGCGCAAGCCCAGCACCTTGCGCATCCATTGCGGATTCCACAAGCCCTTCGGCATGAACAGCACGATCAGCACCAGGATCAGGCCATTGGCCACGGCGCGGTAGTCCTTGAAGCTGCGCAGCAGTTCGGGCAGCAGCGTGATGATGAAGGCGCCGATCACCGGGCCGAACAGGCTGTTGATGCCGCCGAGGATGGTCATGGTCAGGATCTCGACGCCGCGGTCGAAGCCGTATTCCTGCGGGCCGATGAAGAACGTGAGGTGGGCGTTGAGCACGCCCGCGAGGCCGGCGATGGCCGCACCGAGCGCGAACGCGAGCATCTTTTGGCCGTTGACGTCGATGCCCATCAGGCCGGCGGCGGTCTCGTCCTCCTTGATCGCCTCGAACGCGCGCCCGATCTTCGAGCGCCGCAGCCGCGCGAGGAAGGCGAGCACCAGCACGACGGCCAGCAGCACGTGCCACCACTGCGTCAGCTGCGGGATGCCGTTCAGGCCCAGCGCGCCGCCGGTCAGGCCTTCGGCGCGGATGATGATCAGGCGCACGACCTCGCCGAAAGCCAGCGTGGCCATCGCGAGATAGACGCCCGACAGCCGCAAGGTAGGCTTGCCGATGATGAACGCCACCAGCGCCGGCGCCGCCATGCCGGCTGCGATCGCGGCAGGGAAGGGCCAGCCGTAGTTCATCGTCAGGATGGACGACGTGTAGGCGCCGATGCCCATGAACGCCGCGTTGGCCATCGCCAGCATGCCGCACGACAGCGTCAGGTAGATGGACAGCGCGAGCAGCGAGGCCGTGCCCAGCGACAGCACGAGATTGCTGTAGATGGACCAGAAGTTGTCTAGGTAGTCGAGCATCGTTCTTGGTCAGACCTTGCGCTCTTGCACGCTGCCGAACAGGCCCTTCGGGCGCACCAGCAGCACGAGGAACAACAGGCCGAAGGCCACCGCGTCGCGCATGTCGGAGCCGATGTAGGCCACCGACAGCACCTCGGCGAAGCCGAGGAACAGGCCCGCCAGCATCGCGCCGCGGATGTCGCCCATGCCGCCCAGGATGATCACCGCGATGCCCTTGTGCAGCATCGGCTGGCCCATCAGCGGGAACAGCGCGTTGGAATACAGGCCGATCAGCACGCCGGAGATGCCGCCCAAGCCGGCCGCGACGAACGAGGTCAGCAGGAACAGCCCGTCGACGTTGATGCCCAGCAACCGCGCCGCCTTCGGCGACTCGGCGATGGCGCGCAGCGCGCGGCCCAGCTGCGTCTTCTTCAGCGTCAGCATCAGCACGGTCATCAGCAGGAACGACACGAGGATGATGCCCAGCTCCAGCACGGTGACGCTGACGCCCGCGATCTGCAGCGAGTCCTGCGGCAGCACCTCGCTGGGAAAGCGCTGGTTCTCGGCGCCGAACAGGCCCTGGACGAGGCTGTTGATCGCGATGGCCAGGCCGATCGTCGCGATCATCGGGATCAGGTGCGGCGCGTCGCGCGCGCGCAGCGGCTTGAGCACGAGGCGGTCGATCAGCACGCCGACGAGGCCCGAGAACGCGAAGGCGAAGAGGATGGCGGCCCACAACGGGAAGCTCATCTTCGTGATGGCCGTCAGCGCGGCATAGGCGCCCACCATGAAGACGGCGCCCTGCGAGAGGTTGACGACGCCCAGCACGCCGAACACCAGCGTGAAGCCGAGGGCGAAGAGGGCGTAGACGCAGCCGAGCGACAAGGCGTTGAAGAGCTGCTGTTCGAGCACGTGAAAACCTGGTCAGGGAGGGAGTTGCGGCCCGGGATGATGCACCGGGGCCGCATGGCGGGGAAATCGGCAGGATCGCGGGCCGCGCGGACGCGGCCCGGCGAGATCACTTTTCGATTTCGTAGTTGCGGCCGCGCGTGGTGCTGACGATCGCCAGCTGGTTGGCGTCGTAGCCGGCCGGCTTGCCGGCCTTGTCGGTGACGCGGCGGAACGCGAACGCGCCCGTCGCGCCCGTCCACTTGACCGCCGGCAGCGCGGCCTGCAGCGCCTCGCGATCCTTGGCCACGTCGCCGCTCAGCTTGATCTTCTTCATCGCCTCGGTGGCGATGTGCATGGCGTCGTAGGCCTGCGCGGCGAACTGGTCGGGCGGCGAGCTGTATTTCTTCGTGTAGGCGATGACGAAGCTGTTGTTCTCCGGCGTGCGGTTCTCGATCGACCACGGGCTGCCCACCCACAGGCCGTCCGACGCGCCCTTGGCGAGGTCGAACACCTTGACCGAGTTCATGCCGTTGCCGCCGATGAACGGCAGGTTCATGCCCAGTTGGCGCGCCTGCACCATGATCGGCGCGCCCTCGGCGATCAGCGCCGACAGCACGATGGCGTCGGGGTTGGTGGCCTTGATCTTGGTCAGCTGCGCCTTGAAGTCGACGTCGCCCTTGGCGAAGGTCTCGGTGGTCGTGACCGGCATCTTCTGATCGTCGAGCGCCTTCTTGAAGGCGTCGTAGCCGCTCTTGGTGAAGACGTCGTCGTTGCCGTACAGCACGGCGACCTTCTTGATCCTGGCGACCTTGGCCGCGACCTTGATCGTGACCGGCAGCACGTCGCCCTCGGTGACCGAGTTGCGGAACACGTGGTCGCCGATGGTGGTGATGCCGTCGGCCGTGTTGGAGGTGCCGAACACGACGATCTTGGACGCCTGCGCGATCGGGTCGGCCGCCGCGGCGGAGTTCGACAGCGTCGGGCCGAACAGCATCAGCGCCTTGTCCTGGAAGATCAGCTTCTTGAAGGCGTTGATCGCCTCGTCCTTCTTGCCTTGCTCGTCCTCGACGACCAGCTCGATCTTGTTGCCGTTGACGCCGCCGGCCGCATTGATCTCGTCGGCGGCCATCTGGAAGCCGTTGCGGATGCTGACGCCGTACTGGGCGGCCGGGCCTGACAGCGCTTCCGCCACGCCGATCTTGATGTCCGCGGCCCGTGCCATCCCCAGCGAGGCGGCCGCCGCCAGCGCGATGGCGGAAATCCGGGCAAAGCGTTGATGCGAATTCACTTGTCTTGTCTCCGAGGCAGTTCGATGAACAACCTCAAATGTAAGCGGACTATGAAGAAAAGTTTTGCGCGGGCGCCGTCACTCTTGATAAGATAAATGCGAATGATTCGTATTTGCTAATACGTCGATGGGCGCACCCACCTGACACACGACTCGCCAACAAGAATGAACCGACTCACCCCCATCGCCTCCGCGCTGCTCGCGCTGACCGCCGCCGCACCCGTCTGGTCGCAATCCGCGCCCACCCACAATGCCGCCGCCGCAGGCAGCACGGCCGCCGCCGCGACGGCGCCGGGTGCCGCCGGTGCCGTGATGGGCGTGCAGGAGGTGGAGATCGCCGGCGAGAGCACCCCGGATTTCACGAAGAGGGACGCGTCGCTGAACAAGCTGCCGGCCGACCTGCGCGACGTGCCGCAATCCGTCACGGTGCTAAGCAAGTCGCTGTTGCAGAGCCAGGGCGCGACGTCGCTGTCGGACGCGCTGCGCAACGTGCCGGGCGTGACGCTGGGCGGTGCCGAAGGCGGCCAGATCGGCAACAACATCAACCTGAACGGCTTCACGGCGCGCACGGACATCTACCTCGACGGCTTCCGCGACCGCGGCCAGTATTACCGCGACACCTTCGCGCTCGACGCCGTCAAAGTGCTGATGGGCCCGTCGTCGATGCTGTTCGGCCGCGGATCCACCGGCGGCGTGGTCAACCAGGTCAGCAAGGTGGCGCAGCTCAAGCCGGTGACGGAGGTCGACGCGTCGGCCACCACCAACGGCATGGTGCGCACGACGACGGACGTCGACCGCGCGATCGATGCGACCTCGGCGTTCCGCATCGCGGGCATGGCGCAGACCGGCCGCCCGACGACGCGCAAGGAGATGAAGAACACCGACTTCGGCCTGGCGCCGTCGGTCAAGTTCGGCATCGGCACGCCCGCCGAGATCACGCTGTCGGCGCTACTGCAGAAGAACCACGACATGCCCGACTACGGCTTCTCGCCCTGGCTGGGCCGCCCGGTGAACGCGCCGCACGACAACTTCTATGGCTACACGGACGACCGCACGAACCAGGAAGTCGCCACGTTCTCCGCGCTGGTGTCGCAGCACTTCGGCGACGACATGACGCTGCGCAACGAGATCCAGAGCAACCACGTGCACGTCGACGCCCGCGAGACGGCGTCGCAGTCGCTGGGCGCCATTCCGGGCGAGGCGGGCGTGACCGAATCGGGCTGCGCCCTCGGCTTCTGCACGGCGGACCCCTCGACGCCGCTGGACAAGCTCTACGTCAAGCTGCAGAGCCATGACCGCGTGATCACCGACCACTCGGTGTTCGACCAGTTGGACCTGAGCGCGCGCCTGGACACCGGCCCCGTCCACCACGAGGCGATCACCGGTGCCGAGATCGGCCAGGATACCTACAGCAACCAGTCGTACAGCCGCACCGGCCAGTGCAACGGCGTCACGATGAGCGCCGGCTACGTCGGCTGCGAGCCGCTGCTGGCGCCGGTCTACCAGGACAGCCCTGCCAACGCGCCCGACGTCGCGGGCAACCTGTCCACCAGCCGCGCGAATTCGTACGGCGCCTACCTGAGCGACACGCTGAGCTTCGGCTCGCAGTTCAAGCTCGTCGGCGGCATCCGCCGCGACCGCTTCGACGCGACGATCAACAACACGATCACCACGCCGAAGCTCATCGCGCAGGATGTCTCGTACACGAGCTATCGCGCGGGTGGCGTCTGGCAGCCCACCGCGGCGCAGTCGTACTACGTCAGCTACAGCACGTCGTTCGACCCGTCGCTGGAGCAGCTCACCAACACCACCGGCACCACCGCGCCGCTGCCGCCCGAGACCAACCAGGCCTACGAGGTCGGCGGCAAGATCGACATCCTGAAGGGCAAGCTGTCGGTCGACGGCGCCGTGTTCCAGATCACGCAGGACAACGCGCGCTCCGCCGATTCGAGCGGCAACTACACGGCCACCGGCACGGTGCGCGTGCGTGGTGCGCGCCTGGGCGGCTCGGGCCTGCTGGCGCACGGCTGGAAGGTGTTCGCGGGCTACGCGTATCTCGACGCCAGGATCATCGACGGCATCGGCGTCGGCACGCAGGGCATGGTGCCGGGCAACACGCCGCGCAACTCCGGCACGCTGTGGACGACCTGCGAATTCATGCCGCACTGGGACCTCGGCGGCGGCGCTGTCTACGCGTCCAAGCGCTACGCCAACAACACCGACACCACGCTGGTCGGCGGCTACGCGCGCTGGGATGGCACGCTCGACTACCACCAGCCGACGTACGATCTGCGCCTCAACGTGTTCAACGTGTTCGACCGCAAGTACTTCGACGCGCTGATCCAGTCCGACGGCGGACGCTCCGTGCCCGGCACGGGCCGCAGCGCGATGCTGTCCTTCTCGTACCACGTCTAAAGATTGGCTCCCCCGCCGCTCGCGAACAAAGCCGCCGCCATGCTCGTCGCCATTGCCAACGCGCTCGATGCCCAGCAACTGCAGGAGGTGCGCGCGCGCCTGGAAGCCGCGGGCGACGCCTGGGTCGACGGCCGCGTGTCGGCCGGCTACCAGGGTGCGCCCGTCAAGCACAACGAGCAGATCGACGAGCGATCCGACGTCGCGGCGGCGTGCCAGTCCATCGTCCTCGGCTCGCTCGAGCGCCATCCGCTGTTCATCAGCGCGGTGCTGCCCAACGAGGTCTACCCGCCGATGTTCAACCGCCACGGCGAGGGCATGACCTTCGGCGCGCATGTCGACGGCAGCGTGCGCATCCATCCGCACACGGGCCGCAAGCTGCGCACCGATGTCTCGGCCACGCTGTTCCTGAGCGAGCCCGACGAATACGACGGCGGCGAGCTGGTGGTGCACGACGCCTTCGGCGCGCACCGCGTGAAGCTGGCGGCGGGCGACATGGTGGTCTATCCGGCCACCAGCCTGCACGAGGTCACGACTGTCACGCGCGGCCGCCGCCTGGCGTCGTTCCTCTGGGTGCAGAGCCTGGTGCGCGACGACGCGCAGCGCTCGATGATGTTCGACCTCGACAACGCCATCCAGCGGCTCAACCAGACCGGCGCCGACGCGCTCGCGCGGCGCAGCCTGGTGGGCGTCTATCACAACCTCATGCGCCAATGGAGCGACACTTGAATTCACCGACCCGGGCCAACGCGGCCATATGGCTGCGCAAGGTGCATGGCTGGATCGGTCTCTGGGGCGCGACGCTGGGCCTGCTGTTCGGCTTCAGCGGCATCTGGCTGAACCACCGCGCGGTGCTGCCGCTGAAGCCGGCGGCCGAGCGCGGCGATTCGCAACTTGCGCTGCCCGATCCGCGGCCCGCCGACGCCAGGGCCATGGCCGACTGGCTGCAGTCCGCGCTGTCGCTGCCGCAGCCGGCCGGCAACGTGCGCATCGAGAAGGCCAGGCCCGCGCCGTGGGCCGAAGCCTCGGCTTCGGCGGTCATGCAGCCGGCGCACTGGACGTTCAACTTCAACGCCCCGCGCGCGCAGATCCAGGCCGAGTACTGGGTCGGCAACCACGCGGTCAGCGTGCGCCGCAGCGACAACGGCGTCGTCGCGACGCTGACCAACCTGCACAAGGGCATCGGCATGCCGGTGGCGTGGATCCTGCTGGTCGACACGCTCGCCGGCAGCCTGATCCTGCTGTCGCTGTCGGGCCTCGCGCTGTGGATGCTGACGCGCCGCAAGCGCACGGTGGGCCTGGCGATCTTCGGCACCGCGCTGGCGGTCACGGCCGGTCTGGCGATCGCGCACCTGTAGTCTGCCGGCCAGGCCGGCACGCCCTCGGGATTTCAGGGATCTCCAGGCGCGACGATCCCATTTTCGGGTAACGTGCGCAGCAAACCAGATTGAATCCAGGGGCCGCGTGAGTATTCGAACGAGACTGCTGCTTCTCGTCTTCGCCGTCTGGCTGCCTGCGATGGCTGGCTTCGGCATGCTCGCACGCTCCACCTATCTGCACGAGACGCGCGCCGCCACCGACCACCTGCGCGACCTGGCGCGCTCGATCAGCATCCTGGTCGACGGCGAGCTCGACAAGCGCGCCGCGATCGCCAACACGCTGGGCGCCGCGCGATCGCTGAAGGACGGCGAGCTCGAGCGCTTCTACGAGCAAGCGAAACGCGCCACCGAGGGCAGCGGCAACACGGTGTTGGTCGTCGACGCGACGCGCCAGATCCTCAATACGCGCAAGCCTTTCGGCGAGCCCTTGCCGGCGCGCGGCTGGCTGCCGGATCCGCCGCTGGTCAGCGGCTTGCCGGTGGTCACCGACCTGTTGACCGGCAAGATCAGCGGCCAACCCGTTCTCACCGTGATGGCCGCCGAGCCGGGCGTGGCGCAGCAACGGTACAACATCGGCGTCGCCTTCGGGCCTGACGTGATCCAGCGCCTGCTCGACCTGCAGAAGATGCCGCCGGACGCGGTCGCCTCGGTGCTGGACGGCAAGTTCCAGACGGTGGCGCGCAGCAAGGATCCGCAGAAGTGGCTGGGCGTCCGGGCGGCGTCGGCGACCGTCGCGGCGGCCTCGAACGGACTGCTCGACCAGCAGTTCGAGTCCATGTCGCACGAAGGCGAGCCGACGGTCGCGTTCGTGGCTCGCTCGGCGCGCTATGGCTGGACCGTCGGCGTCGGACTGCCGCGTTCCGCGCTGAGGGAGCCGGCGATCCGCGTGACGATCCAGGCCTTCGCGGCCGCGGGCATCGTGGCCGTCATCGGTCTCGTCCTGGCGCTGTACTTCGCGCGCCAGATCGGCGGCCCGGTGCTGGCCTTGAGCGACGCGGCGGCCGAACTCGGGCGCGATCGCGTGCCCGCCCCGCTGCGCACCGGACTTTTCGAAGCCGACCAGGTCGGCGCTGCGTTGCATGATGCGGGCGTGCGTTCCGCGCGCGGGACCGAGCTGCTCGAGTCGCGCGTCGCCGAGGCGATCCGCCAGACGCAGGAGGCGCAGACGCGCCTGCTCGACGGCCAGAAGCACGAGGCGATCGGTCGCCTCACCGGCGGCCTGGCGCACGACCTGAACAACTTCCTGCAGACGATGAGCACCGGCCTGCAGGTGCTGGATCGCCTCGTCAAGGAAGACGCGGGCCGGCGCGTGATCGAGGCCAGCACGCGCGCGCTCGACAAGGCCGCGACCCTGGTGCGCCAGATGCTCGCCTTCGGCCGCACGCAGCCGCTCAAGCCGCAGCCGATCGACCTGCACGACTTCGTGCTGCGCTGCGAGGACCTGATGGGCCGCGCCGTCGGCGGCAAGGTGCGCCTGAGCGCCGACATCGAGCCCGGCCTGCCGCCGCTGATGGCCGACGCGACGCAGTTCGAACTGGCCTTGCTCAACCTCGTGTTCAACGCGCGCGACGCCATGCCCGACGGCGGCACCGTGCTGATCCGGGGCCGGCTGGCGAGCGCGACACAGGCCTCGGCGCTGCCGCCGGGCCGCTACATCGCCGTCGACGTGGTCGATACCGGTGGGGGCATGGACGCCGAGGTGCTGCAGCGCGTGTTCGAGCCGTACTTCACGACCAAGGCGGTCGGCGTGGGCAGCGGCCTCGGGCTGCCGCAGGTGCGCGCCTTCGCCGTCCAGTCGGGCGGCGCGGCCACGATCAGCAGCGAGCGCGGCGTCGGCACGACGGTGTCGCTGCTGCTGCCGGTGTCGCGCGATCCGGTGCAGGCGAGCGACGCCGGCTCGACGGCGCCGGCCGAGTTCATGCCGCTGCGCGTGCTGTTCGTCGAGGACGACCTGCTCGTGTCGTCGGTGGTCGTGCCCGCGCTGCGCGCCGCGGGTCACACGGTGCGCCACTGCCTCACCGGCGAGGCCGCCGCGCGAGCGCTGCAGGACGGCGGCCTGTTCGACGTCGTGTTCACGGACGTCGTCATGCCCGGCGCGATGAGCGGCCTGGACCTGGCCGCCTGGTGCCACGCCAACATCCCGGCGATGGCGGTGATCGTCGCCACCGGCTACACGACGCAGCACATCGAGGCCGGCGTCAAGGTGCTGTCCAAGCCGTACTCGATCGAGACGCTGCTGATGGAGCTGCAGTACGCGGTGCGCGTGAAGCGGGCCTGACCAACGAGCGCACGCGGCAGAATCGCTCGAACCAGCCAGCGAGCCGTCCATGATCGACCACCTCGACCACATCGGCGCGATCGACCTGTGCTTCATCGCGAGCGTCCCTCTGGACGAGGTGATGACCAAGCTGGCGGCGGCCAACGTCGCGATCGTCGAGGGGCCGGTGTTCCGCACGGGCGCGACGTCGAAGATCCGCTCGGTCTACGTGCGCGACCCGGACCTGAACCTGGTCGAGATCTCGGAGCTGGTGGCCGGCTAGTGCGAGTGGCCGTGCGCCGGCGGCGCCTTCTTCGCGCCGCGTCGGCGCGCCGGCTGGCAATCGCTGCAGCGTCCGTACAGCGTGATCTCGTGGCGCGAGACGCTGAAGCCCGGTGGCGCCAGGCCCGCGAGGTCGCCCGGGCATTCGTGGACGTCGAACACGCGCTGGCAGACGTCGCAGCGGAAGTGGTGGTGATGCCCGCGCTGCGCCACCTCGTAGCGCGCGACCTCGCCCGGCAGCGTCACGACCTGGATCTCGCCGGCGTCGACCAGCGCCTTCAGGTTGCGATAGACCGTGGCCAGGCCCAGCGCCGCGACGTGGCGGCGCGCCTCGTCCAGCACCTCGGTGGGCGAGAGCGGGCGCCCGGCGGCCTCGATGGCCTCGCGGATGGCGGTGTTCTGGCGGGTGGCGCGTTCCATGTTCGAGGACAAATTCTGCCACGCCTGGTGATATTGAGGATGCATTATCATTAAGCGATGCTTGCAGGACTCTCCCCGGTCGCCCTGACCGCCGCCGCCGTGGTCTCGACGCTGGCCGGCGGCGCGATGGCGCTGCGCTTCCGCGACCGGCTGCACTACCTGCTCGGCTTCACCGCGGGCGTGCTGCTGGGCGTCGTCGCGTTCGACCTGCTGCCCGAGATCTTCGAGCTCGCGCGCACGCACGGCTTCGATCCGTCGGCCTCGATGATCGCGCTGGTCGTCGGCTTCCTGCTGTTCCACAGCCTCGAGAAGTTCGTGCTGGTGCATCCGGCGCAGGAAAATCACTACTCGCACCACCACCATCCGAACGTCGGCCTGGCGTCGGCCGCGGTGCTGGCGGGACACAGCTGCATGGACGGCGTGGCCATCGGCATCGGCTTCCAGGTGTCGGCGATGGTGGGCGTGACCGTGGCGATCGCGGTGATCGCGCACGACTTCTCGGACGGCCTCAACACCGTCGGCCTGATGCTGCGCCACCGGAACTCGACGCGCCGCGCGCTGGCGATGCTGGTGGTGGACGCGGTCGCGCCGCTGGCGGGCGTGCTTCTGACGCTGGCGTTCACGATCCCGCCGTTCCAGCTGATGATCTACCTCGGCTTCTTCGCGGGCTTCCTGCTGTACATCGGCGTCTCGGACATCCTGCCCGAGGCCCACTCGCGCGCGGGGCCCGGCGTGGCGACCAGGCTGATCGCGCTGACCTGCTGCGGCGCGGCCTTCGTCTACACGGTGGTGCGGCTGTCGCCCTGAGACGCGCGTTCGTCCTGCAGACGCGGCGCGGCAGCCGCGCGGGCGTCAGGGCGCCGGGCGTTCGCGCGTGGCGCCCGGCAGCGCCACCCACGCCAGCAGCGTCTTCACCAGCAGCTCCGCATCGATCGGCTTGGCCACGTGCGCGTTCATGCCGGCGGCCAGGCACTCCTGGCGGTCGGAGTCCATCGCCGCCGCCGTCATCGCGATGATCGGCAGGCCGACGCCCTGCGGCAGCTTGCGGATCAGGCGAGTGGCCTGCGTGCCGTCCATGTCGGGCATCTGCATGTCCATCAGCACGATGTCGAAGCGCATCTTCTTGACCCAGTCGACCGCCTCGACGCCGTTCTCCGCCAGCGTCACCTCGAGCCCGCCGGCCTGCAGGAAGGCCGCGGCCACCTGCTGGTTGACCGGGTTGTCCTCGGCCAGCAGCACGCGGGCGCCGCGGATCGACTGCATCGCCTCGGCGAGGTCGAAGCGGCGCTCGCCCACGCGCCGCGGCGGCGCCTCGCCGTGCTGCAGGTGGACGACGGTGTCGAACAGCCGCGACGGCGTCACCGGCTTGACGACGATGCCCACGCCGGGCAGTCCCTTCAAGGCCTCGGCAACGCGCTCGCGCGCCGCCAGCGAGGTCATCGCGATCACCGACAGCGGCGCGCCGCGACGCTCGGCGCGGTGCTCCTCGACGGCGCGGCGCGCCTTCAGCAGCAGGTCGAGATCGCCGGTCTTCCAATCCAGCAGCATCAGCTCGTGCGGCGCCGCCGGGTCCGCGCGCCGCAGCTTGTGCAGCGCGTCGTCCGGGAACGAGGCCGTGCCGACCTGGAAGCGCCAGCTCTGGAGCATCTGCTGCAGGATCAGCCGCTCGGTCGGCTGGCCGTCGACGACCAGCGTGCGCATGCCGCGGATGCGGTGCAGGTCGATGCGTTCGACGGCGCCCTTGGCGACGGCAAAGGTCGACGTGAAGCCGAAGATGCTGCCGCCGCCGGGCGCCGGCGTCACCTCGATGCGGCCGCCCATCAGCTCGACGAGGCGCTTGCAGATCGCCAGCCCGAGACCGGTGCCGCCGTACTTGCGCGCGGTGGAGCGCTCGGCCTGCTGGAACACGTTGAACAGCCGCTCCGCCTGTTCGGGCGTGACGCCGATGCCGGTGTCGCGCACCGAGAACGCCAGTTCGACCTGGTCGTCGCTGCGCGAGACGACGCGCGCGCCGATCACGACCTCGCCGACCGACGTGAACTTGATCGCGTTGCCGACCAGGTTGTTGAGCACCTGCGTGAGTCGCAGCGCGTCGCCGATCAGGCGCGGCGGCATCTCGCGGTCGATCTCGAACAGCAGGTCGAGCCCGGCCTCCTCGACCTTGGCGGAGAACAGGTTGCCGACGTTCTCGATGGTTTCCTCGGGACTGAATTCCTCGGCCTCCAGCGCCACCTTGCCGGCCTCGATCTTCGAGTAGTCGAGGATGTCGTTGAGCAGCGTCAGCAGCGCCTTCGACGACGTCTACACCTTGGTCAGGTAGTCGCGCTGCGTCTCGTCGAGCCGCGTCTGCAGCACCAGGTTGGTCAGCCCGATCACCGCGTTCATCGGCGTGCGGATCTCGTGGCTCATGTTGGCCAGGAACAGGCCCTTGGCCGCGTCGGCCGAGCGCGCCTCGTCGCGCGCGATGCGCAGCGCGCTGGCCTGGCGGCGATCGTTGTAGTGCACGCGCACGAGGCGGGCGTAGAGCGCGCCGTTTTCCAGCAGCAGCTCGATCAGCACCGCGCTGCCCGCGATCAGGCCGTAGATGCGGCCGGCGTAGAAACCGAGGTCGTAGCGCGCGGCGTTGAGCATCGACGACAGCGCGACATCGAACGACCATGCCACCAGCGACACGCTCAGCCACAGGTCCAACACCGAGTGCGGCCGGTGGCGCCACAGCGCGGCGACGACGACCAGGCTCAGCGCCCAGATGGTGGACGCGCTGATGGTCAGCGCGATGCCGAAGCGGTGCGGCTCGATGAGCGTCGGCAGCCACGCCTGGCCGAGCGTGGCCCACAACGCGAGCAGCGCGGCCAGGCCCACGGTCGCGGCCGGCATCGCGAGCGCGAGGGCGTCGCGCGCGGGGGCGGGCGCGTGCCAGGACGCGGTGGCGAGCGACGCCGGCGCGACGGCGCGGGCCTCGCGCCGCTTCAAGGTCGCGTAGGCCAGCACGAACAGCGGAAAGCCGGCGTGCCAGAACATGTACAGGGCCGACGTCGTCTGCCGCCCGGCGTCCAGCAGGCCGGTGGGCGAGAACACGGCGGGGAAGGTCAGCGCGTGGATCACCGTCATCAGCGCGGTGAACAGGTAGGCACAGGCCAGCACCATCAGCGCCCGCGAGCGCAGGATGCGGTACTGGCCGAACAGCAGCACCGCGGTCACCGCATCGTTGGTCAGCAGCGCCGATTCGTAGATCGGGATGAAGGCGGGCAGGGCGCCCAGCGGCGCGCGCGCGAAGGGCGCCAGGGCGCCGAACAGCAGCACGGAGGCGATCAGCACGGCGCCGGCACGTCGGCGCTGCGACCGGTCGGCGGGTTGGTTCAGCAGGAAGCCGCCGCTGTCCGCGGACGCGCTCCCCGCGGCGATCGGTCGGCTGTCTTCTATCGCGTCTCCAGCGTCCATGAGACTCCCTTGGCAACGGCCTGCGTCGTCGCGCAGCGCGTCGCGAGAGGATAAGCGCCCGTGCGACGCCAGCCAACGGCTGCCGGAATGCCTGCGCACGGCTCAGGGCCGGATGCGGATTCGTCGGGCGACGTAAAGAATAGTTTCATGCCTGGACCTGAATTGCCCTTCATTTCCGGCCTTGATTGCCGATTTCGGCCGCCGGCAACTCTCTACGATTCGTTCATCCGAATCCAGGAGTCCGTCCATGTCGTCCGTCACATCTTCCACCAGCACGATCATCTCGCCGTATGCCACGGTCAACGAGCAGATGAAGCCTGGCAAGTTCGAGGCGAACGAGAAGGAATACGGGGTCGCCGGCGCCGCGGTGCTGGGCCTGGGCGACGCGGTCGCCGATGGCGCCAGCGCCACCGTCTCGCTGAGCGAGAAGGCGCTGAGCGCGGTCGAGGACGCCGGCAAGTACGTCGGCCAGGCCGTCGAGACCGGCGTCACCGACATCGGCAGCGCCGCGATGGCCGCCTACGCAGCCGTCAAGAACGGCGTCAAAGCCACGATGCAGGGCGCCGAGACCGTCGGCGCCGCCGCCTGGGACACGATCAAGGCCGGCGCCGAGGACGTCGCGGGCATGGCCGGCGACGTGGTGCACGCCGCGGAATCGGGCGCCGCGGCCGTGGCCGACGTCGCCGCCGACGCCTGGCAAGGGGTCGAGCATGCGGCCTCCGTCGCGCTGCAGGACGTCGAGAAGGGCACCGGCGAGATCGAGCACCTGGGCAGCGAGGCCTGGACCGCCGTCGAGAACGGCTCGCACCGTGCGGTCGACTACGCGGGCACCGCCGCCGAAGGCGTGAAGACCGCCGCCGGCTATGTTGGCGACGGCATCAGCGAGGTGGCCGATGGTGTCGGCGATGTCGCCGGCCGGGCCGCCAGCTACGCGACGCTGGGCGTCGCCGGTCTCCAGCGCGCGTTCAGCGCCGTCGCATGAAACACCGCTTGCCGGTCGCATCCGCCATGAAGTCCATCAAGTTCATCGCGCTGGCGGCCGCCGCCATCGCGCTTCCGGGCTGCTCCATCCTCAGCCCGGAACCGGTCGTCGAGCTGGTCAAGGCCACGGGCGCCGTCGCCGTCAGCGCCATTTCGCATGGCCCCAGCAGCGCAAAGAACACCGTCTATCACGAGCACAAGGCGATGGACGCCGTCTGCGTGGAATACAACCCGCTGACGCCGGATCCGGACATCGCGCCGGCGTTGCAGGCCGAGCTGCGCAACCACGAGATCGACAGCCGCATCTACGAAGAGGGCGGCGCGCCGAGCTCGTGCAAGTTCCGCGTCACCTACACCGCCGACATCGAGTGGGACACGCCGCCGTTCGGCACCGGCTACAAGTCCTACATCCGCGACGCCACGCTGACGCTGCGCGACGAGAACGGCATGGTGCTCTCTAGCAGCGCCTACGCGCTCGACGGCGCGTTCCAGATGGGCAAGTGGTCCACCAGCCGCAGCAAGCTGGCTCCCGTCGTCACCGCGCTGGTCACCGGTTTCGACCACTGAAAACCCCTCGCCCAAGGATTCCCGTGAACCTCTTCGCTTCCTCCTTCCGCAGCCTGGCGGCCCTGTCGGCGCTGGCCATCGCCGGCGTCCTCGGCGGCTGTTCTACGCCGCAGCCGCTGGTGCAGGGCCCGGTCTCGGTGCGCCCGGTGGCGCCGCCGAGCTACGCGGAGCGCACGGTCACGGGCGGCATCTACCGCGGCAACATGAACAACGTCGCGCTGTTTTCCGACCAGCGCAAGCCGCAGGCGATCGGCGACACGATCAAGATCGACATCTCCGAAAGCCTCAACGCCAGCAGCGTCGTCAACAGCGTCAACAGCCGCGCGAACGCCGTGACCTCGGTGGGCCCGGGCATGAATTCCAACAGCCTCGGCTCCCTGCTGAAGGGCCTGGCCAACATGAACGCCACGGCCTCGGGCAGCGACTCCTTCACCGGCAAGGGCAACTCGCAGAACACGTCGACCTTCCAGGCCCGCATCTCGGCCTACGTGGTCAACGTGCTGTCCAACGGCAACCTGGTGGTGGCCGGCGAGCGCAGCATGATGTTCAACGGCACGCTCAACACGCTGCGCTTCTCGGGCGTGGTCAATCCGCTGGACATCAAGGCCGGCGGCATCGTCGCCTCGGGCGACGTCGCGGACGCCAAGACCGAACTCACCGGCGCCGGCGGCACCGCGGACACCGCGTCGCGCACCTGGCTGCAGAAGCTGCTGACCGACGGCCTGTCGGTGTGGTGACCTGACGACCCGCCCGCGGGGTACCGTGGGCGGCCCCCCGAGGGGCGGCCGGCGGCGCCAACCAGCGCGAGGTTTCCGGTTCGTGAACGCGGCTTCGCCACTTCGGCGAAGCCGCTTTCCTTTGTGTCAGCTTTGCGATGTTTGGCGAACAGGTAGCGGCATGACACGCATGGCGCCGCGCGCTATGCTGCGGCGCGTTCACTTCTCGTTACCTGCCTGCCGAATGATCACTTGCCTCATCGTCGACGACGACCCCGCGCTGCGCGAACTCGTCGGCGACCACCTCACGCGCTACGGCCTGCAGGCCCGGCTGGCCGACAGCGCGGCCGCGATGCGGCGCGAACTGCAGCGCGGCGGCATCAACATCGTGCTGCTCGACCTGATGCTGCCCGACGGCGACGGCATCGAGCTGTGCCGCGACCTGCGCATGCATTCGAAGATGCCGGTCATCATGCTGACCGCGCAGGGCGATCCCATCAGCCGCGTGCTGGGCCTCGAGATGGGCGCCGACGACTACGTCGCCAAGCCCTTCGAGCCGCGCGAACTGCTCGCGCGCATCCACGCGCTGATGCGGCGCAGCTCGGGCGCGCTCGCGACGGCCCCTGCCGGCGAGACGGCCGCCGAGAGCCCGGCGGCCCCGCGCTTCGAGCCGGCCGGCGCGCCGACGACGCGCGGCTTCGGCGGCTGGCAGATCGACTGGCGCAACCGCATGCTGATCAACCCGGAAGGCGTCGGACTGTCGCTGTCGAACGTCGAATACCGGCTGCTGGCGGCGTTCGCCGAACATCCGGGCGAGGTGCTCAGCCGCGGCCAGCTGGTCGAGCTGACGCGCAGCGCGGCCACCGAGAGCAACGAGCGCAGCATCGACCTCGCGGTCTCGCGGCTGCGCGCCAAGCTGCGCGAGTCCCTTGAGAATCCGCAATTCATCCGCACGGTGAGAGGGCGTGGCTACCAGTTCACGGCCGAACTCGCCCGCTAGGCATCCCGTTCGCCGCGGGTGTCGACAACCTGCGCCAACGAAAGAACTGCCATGCTGCTCGTCTGCCCCCACTGCGCGACCACCAACCGCGTGCCCGAGGATCGTCTGAAGGACGAGCCGGTCTGCGCCAAGTGCGGCACGGCGTTGATGGAGGCCAGCCCGGTGGACGTCAGCGAGGCCGTCTTCCCGAAGTTCATCCGCGCCACCGAGGCGCCGGTGCTGGTCGACTTCTGGGCCGCGTGGTGCGGCCCGTGCCGGCAGATGGCGCCGCACTTCGCCGCCGCGGCGCAGTCCATGCCCGAGGTGCGTTTCGCCAAGGTCGACAGCGACGCCGCGCAGCAGGCCAGCGCCGCCTACGGCATCCGCAGCATCCCGACGCTGGTCCTGTTCAAGGGCGGCAAGGAAGTGGCGCGGCGCTCGGGCGCGTCGTCGGCGGCGGACATCGCGGCCTGGACCAAGGCACAGCTTGCGCGCGCGGCCTGACACAGGCGGAGCGGCGATTGCCCGTCGGCATCAGGTCGGGCTCTCGGAGCCGAAGACGATAGTCGACATCGGGCTCTGCTCGAGCGCCGCCGGCAACTGGCCCAGCGGCGACACCGCCTCGACCTCCAGCCAGGCGTCGAGCCCGCCGTGCAGCGCGCGGGCGCGGTGGTGGCCGAGATCGGCGAGGATGCGCACGCCGCGCAGCGCCGACACCTCGTTGGGGCAGTTGCAGTACAGCACGACCTCGCGGTCGCGCGGCAGCTCGGTGGCGGTCGTCGGCAGCTGCGCCAGCGTGGCGACGATCGCACCGGGCACGCGCCGGCCGTCCTGCAGCATCGCCACCGACGAGCGCACGTCGATCACGATCGGCGCCTCGCCGCGGCGGATCAGCTCGCGCAGCTCGTTGACGGCGATGCGCGGCGCGTAGCGGTCGCTGAGCATCCAGCGGCG
>Ga0302311_10000065_pt1 | contig 126958 bp, 122 predicted proteins | sample III_Palsa_N1_3_FD_200449 | JGI IMG/M metagenome (GOLD analysis project Ga0302311, IMG submission 200449) | Peat permafrost microbial communities from Stordalen Mire near Abisko, Sweden - III_Palsa_N1_3 | ecosystem: Environmental > Terrestrial > Soil > Palsa > Peat permafrost | place: Sweden...
GGCGAATTTCACTCCGCCGCCTTCACCGGAAGCCTGCCGAGCGCGTCGCCGGCACCGGGCCCGCAGTTCGGCGCCAGCCCGCTCGTGGGGCTTCTCCTGCTCGCGGCATTGGCGCTTGGCCTGCGCCGTCGCCGTCCGGTCCCGCTCGCGGCCTAACTACCGACCCGCTTCACGATATCGATCGCGCGCCGCAGCAGGGTTTCCGACGCCTCGGGCGTCCGGAACGCCGCATGGGCGGTCAGGGTCACGTTCGCCACGCGGGTCAGCGGGTGATCGGCCGCAAGTGGCTCGTTCGCGAACACGTCCAGCCCTGCGTGGCGCAGATGGCCGCTCTCCAGCGCCGCGATCAGCGCCGCCTCATCGACCAGCGCGCCGCGCGCGGTATTGACCAGGATGACCCCTGGCTTCAGCCGGGCCAGTTCGGCCGCACCCAGCAGCCCCCGCGTCTCGTCGGTCAAGGCCAGATGCAGCGACAGAATATCGGCCGACGCCAACACCTCGTCCCGGCCGACCAGCGGAACCGGCGCGTCGGGCACGGGCGAACGGTTCCAGGCGACGACCTTCATGCCGAGTCCGAGCGCCATGCGCGCCACTTCCAGCCCGATGCCGCCCAGTCCGAGCAGCCCCAGCACCTTGCCCTGCAGTTGCATGCCGCCCAGCGGCGCCCAAGTACCGCGGCGTAGCGCGCCGTCCATGGTCGCGACCGATCGGGCGGCGGCGAAGATCAGCGCCATCGTGTGTTCCGCCACGGCGCGATCGCCATAGCCCTTGATGGTATGGACCGTGACGCCCAGTTGCTTCAGCTCGGCGACGTTCATGTAGCTGGCGGCGCCCACGCCCAGGAACACGATGTGGCGCAGGTCCGGGCATTGGGCGATCACGTCGGTCGGCAGGTGCGAGTGATCGTCGATCAGCACCTGATAGCCCAAGACCAGGGGCGGGATGGCACCCGGCGCCTGGGCCAGATTGACCGTGACAGCCGGATCGTCGGGCCGGTGCACGCGGCGGAACACCGGCTCCATCTGCGGATTGCAATCGATGAATATCGTCTTCATGGCGCGGCTCCGGCCGGGGATCGATCGGTCGTAAATGATGAAAGCAGCTGGGTTGCGGCAGCAATATTACAAAACGGCATTGCAGACATTCCGTTTGTTTCGAATGAAAACCGAACGCCGAGGTTGACAGAGAAACCGGGTTCATGGAAATGCTTGTCGCATGATTTCCAGGATCGCCCTGCTTCGACTTTAAGACCCGACCTCTCGCGAGGGGTCGGGCCGTTGGTATGTCGTCTTGCTGGTGTCCAGAGTTCCGGAAATTCTCATGTTTACCAATGTGATTGTCGATCGTCAGCGATCTCGCTTCCGTGCGAGCGATGACATCTGGATCCTTCTCGAGCTCACCCTGCGACTTCGCGGCGGCCGCCGGGCTTGAGGATTGCCCGCCGGCCGTAGCCTCGCCTCGTTCGCCTCTCCATTTTCCGACGAATTGCCGAAATCGAGCTGATCCCATGTTGACCAATCCCGCTGCCAAATACCGCGCGTTTCCGCCCGTTCAATTGCCCGACCGGACCTGGCCGTCCAAGACCATCACCCAGCCGCCGATCTGGCTGTCGACCGACCTGCGCGACGGCAACCAGGCACTGATCGAGCCGATGGATGGCGAGCGCAAGCGCCGCTTCTTCGAGCTGCTGGTCAAATCCGGCTTCAAGGAAATCGAAGTGGGCTTTCCCTCGGCGTCGCAGACCGAATTCGATTTCGTGCGTGGGCTGATCGAGGGCGACCGCATCCCCAAGGACGTCTGGATCCAGGTGCTGACCCAGGCCCGGCCGGAGCTGATCGAGCGGACCTTCGAGGCGCTCAGGGGCGTGCCGCGCGCGATCGTGCATTTCTATGGCGCCACCGCACCAAACTTCCGGCGCATCGTGTTCGGCCAGGACAAGCCCGGCACGGTGGCGCTCGCCGTCGCCGCGGCCAAGCAGATCAAGGAACTGGCGGCGAGCCGGCTCGAGACCGAGTGGCGCTTCGAATATTCGCCCGAAGTGTTCAGCGGCACCGAGCTGGATTTCGCGGTCGAGATCTGCGACGCCGTGCTCGACGTCTATCAGCCGACCCCGGCCAACAAGGTCATTCTCAACCTGCCGGCGACAGTCGAGATGTCGACGCCCAACATCTATGCCGACCAGATCGAATGGTTCGGCCGCCATGTCAGCCGGCGCGACAGCGTGCTGATCAGCGTGCATCCGCATAACGACCGCGGCACCGGCGTCGCCGCGGCCGAGCTCGCCGTCATGGCCGGCGCCGACCGGGTCGAGGGCTGCCTGTTCGGCAATGGCGAGCGGACCGGCAATGTCGATATCGTGACGCTGGCGCTCAATATGTACACCCAGGGCGTAGCGCCGGCGCTCGACTTCTCCGACATGCAGTCGGTGGTCAAGACCGTCGAATACTGCAACCAGCTGCCGGTGCATCCGCGCCACCCCTATGCCGGCGACCTGGTGTTCACCGCCTTCTCCGGCTCGCACCAGGATGCGATCAAGAAGGGTTTCGCCGATCTCGAAGGCCGCAACGACCAGCATTGGGAATTGCCCTACCTGCCGATCGATCCGGCCGATATCGGCTGCTCCTACGAGGCGGTCATCCGGGTCAACAGCCAGTCGGGCAAGGGCGGCGTCGCCTGGCTGCTGGAGCAGGATCGGGGATTGAAGCTGCCGCGCCGGCTGCAGATGGCGTTCAGCAAGGTGGTGCAGGAAATCTCCGACCGGACCGGCAAGGAACAGACCGCGACCGACATCTGGGACGCGTTCCGCCGGACTTACCACATCGACGGCCAGCCGCGCATCCAGCTGATCGACCATCAGGAAACGGGCACGGCCAAGAACCGCACGATCATCGCCCGCATCCGGCTCGACGGGCGCGAGCAGACCGTGTCGGGCCAGGGCAACGGCCCGATCTCGGCCTTCATCGACGCGATCCGCCAGGCCTGCGGCGTGCAACTCGATCTGGTCGATTATCAGGAGCATACGCTGCGGGCCGGCGCCGATGCGCAGGCCGCGTCCTACATCGAGTTCAAGGGCGCCGATGGCGCGACGATCTTCGGCGTCGGTCTCGACGAGGATATCGCGACCAGCTCGCTGAAGGCGGTCGCAAGCGCCGCCAACACGGCGCTCGGCGGGAAGTAGCTCGCCAATAGCTTCGTCATCCCCGGGCTTGACCCGGGGATCCACGCAGTGCCGCCATAAATAATAGGCGCCACTACGGCGCCCGGCGGAGAGGCGTGGATGCCCGGGTCAAGCCCGGGCATGACGGACTGGAGATGTGGGGCCCTTAATTCTCAGCAGGTTTTGTCTTTGACGCAAGCTTGCGCAATCAGCAGCTTCGACCAATAGCCGCCGATATAGTCGTCGCCGAACTGAACGACCCGATTGCCGCGCCGGCCTTCGATTTGGATGTCGATGCCACCGTGCAGATGGTCGCGCAGGTAGCCGGCCGGCAGATCGACCGCGACCTCTTCCGTCGCATAGGTTTCCTTCGTCTGGCGCTTGCGGTCCACCATCTCCAGCCTCAGCGGCTTGGCCAAGGCGTCGTGGGCGGCGACGAATTGGATGGGCGAGTCCGGGCCGCTTTCGACATAGTCGATCCAGCTCTCGACGATCTCGCCGTTACCGTCGATCGTCGTGACGATCTGGCGGTGATCGAGCTGGCCAGGCATCGAACTGCCGAACTCTACGCCGCGGACATAGGTCAGGCCCTTGTATTTGTCATGCTCGATCTGGGTGCCATTGGCCACGTCCTGGGCGCTGTAGATCCGGTGGGTTCCACAACCTGACACCCAGATCGCGATCGAGCATAAGGCGAGGCGCTGAAAGTTCTTGGCCATGAAAGGGTTCGTCCGGAAAATGACGCGAATGAGCCGACGGTTCCATCACCTCCGATTGAACAAGAGGTGCCGCCCGCCGGTCAACCCTCAATCACCGCCCGACATCAGATCCGCCAGGGTCAAGGCCACGACCTTGGTCGCCTTCAGCAAATCCTCCAGCACCAGATTCTCGTCGGCGCGATGGCCGTTCGCTTCCAGCAGCGTGCGGGGGCCCGCGCCATACAGCACCGACGGGATGCCGGCGCCGCTATAGAGCCGGGCGTCGGTATAGATCGGCACGCCGTCGGCCGGGATCGCCTCGCCCAGGATGATCTGGGCGTTGCGCTGCAGGGCCGCCACCAGCTTCTCCTGGCCGGGCAGCGGCTGCAGCGGGCGGGCGAGCAGGATCCGGCGGATCTTGGCGGTGATGCCCGGCAGCTTTGCCGCCGCGGCCTCGATCTGGGCGATCAACTCGCGCTCGACCGTCTCCGGCTGCTCTTCCGGGATCATGCGCCGGTCGACCCGGAAGGTGACCAGGTCGGGCACGACATTGGTATTGATGCCGCCTTCGATCAAGCCGACGACCAACGTCGGATGGGTGATGCCGGGCACCTGGGACCGCGTCGCCTTGTAGCCCTCGCGCAGCGCATAAAGGCTGGTCAGCAGGCTGGTCGCCGCCTCCAGCGCATCGACGCCGGTATCGGGCCGGGCGGCATGGGCCGATTTGCCTTCGATCCGCACCTCCAGGTGCAGGCAGCCGTTGTGCGCGATCACGACGTTATAGGCGAAGCCGGCACTGATGACGAAATCGGGTTTGCTGAGGCCGGTCTCGATCAGCCGGCCGGGCCCGATCATGCCGCCGACCTCCTCGTCGTAGGTGAAATGCAGCTCGACCGTGCCCTGGAGCGGCGCACCGCTGGCGATCAGCGCCTTCAGCGCGAAGGCATAAGTCGCGAAATCCGACTTCGACACGGCGACGCCGCGGCCATACATGCGGCCGTCACGAATTTCGGCCCCATAGGGATCGCTCGACCAGCCTTCGCCGGGGGCGACCACATCGCCATGGGCGTTGAGCGCGATGACCGGCCCGGGCCCGAAACGGTGGCGCACGATCAGGTTGGTGGCGCTCTTCATGCCATTGGCGGCGACCAGATCGGCCGGCACCGGATCGCGCTCGACCGCGAAGCCCAGCGCTTCGAGCAACTCGCCCGCGCGAACCCCGTGGGGTGCGCAATCGCCCGGCGGATTGTCCGACGGCACCTTGACCAGTTCGGCCAGGAAGCGGATCGCCGCCTCGTGGTGCTGATCGACATGGGCTGCGAGCGTCAGGGCGAGATCGGACGTCACGAAAGGCTCCTCGGAATGAAATTGCGGATGAAACGGGCGAGCACGCGGGCGCCGGTCTCGGCATCCTCGGCGGTAATCGCCTCGGCCGGATTATGGCTGATGCCATCCCGGCAGCGGACGAAGATCATGGCGATATCGGCGATGGCGCCCACCGCCATGCCGTCGTGACCGGCACCGCTCGGCAGGCTGCGCAGCGCATGCCCCTCGCCCTCGATCGCGTCGCGGATCTGATCGGCGAGCCAGGGCGCGCAGGGCACGGACGGCGCGTCATGGGTCTTGGCGGCGGTGATCGTCACGCCCCGTCGGCCAGCGATCGCCTCGAAGCCCGCGAGCAGGTCGGCCAGCGCCACCGCGCGCCGCTCGTTGGCCGGTGCCCGCAGGTCGACCGTGAAGCGGGCTTGTCCCGGCACGACATTGACCGCACCCGGCCGGGCCTCGATCCGGCCGACCGTGCCGACCAGTTCCGGTTCGGCCGAGGCGCGCCGTTCGATCAGCAGCATGCATTCTGCCGCGGCCGCCAACGCGTCGCGCCGGTTCGCCATCGGTACGGTGCCGGCGTGACCGGCCATGCCCTGGATCTCGACCGCGAGCCGGGTCGCGCCGCTGATCGCGGTGACGCAACCGACCGCCAGGCCTTCGGCCTCCAGCACCGGGCCCTGCTCGATATGCAGCTCGACATAGCCCAGCAAATCCTCGCGCCGGCGTGCGGCAGTCGCGATCTGCGCCGGATCGAGCCCGAACCGGACCAGCGCCTCGGCCATGGTCATGCCGTCGGGATCAGTCCGCTCTAGTACGCTGGGGTCGAACGTGCCGGCCAGCGCCCGGCTGCCGAGCAGGGTCGCACCGAAGCGCGTGCCCTCCTCGTCGGCGAATCCGACGATCTCGATGGCGAAGGGCAGACGGGTGCCGGCGGCGGCCAACTGGGCGACGCAGGCGATCGCGCTCACCACGCCCAGCATGCCGTCGTAGCGGCCGGCATCGACCACCGTGTCCAGATGCGAGCCCAGCAGCAGCGCGGGCAAGCCCGGGGCGTCGCCCTCGTAGCGGCCGATCACGTTGCCGATCGCGTCCGAGCGCACCGCCATGCCGGCCGCGCGCATCCAATCACCGACCAGGGCGTTGGCACGCGCGTGTTCCGGGGTCAGGAACCGGCGGACCAGCGCGTCCGGCCGCTCGCTGAGGGTCGCCAGTTGATCGAGCCGGGCCATCAGGCCGGCACCGTCGAGCGCATGTGTCATAGCTCGTCCAGATCCTCGTGCAGCGCTTCGATATCGGCCAGGCGTCGGCGCCCGGCCGCGCCCGTGCGGTCGAGCAGTCCGGCGCTCAGCAGATGCAGCAATGCCATCGGCGCCACGTGATTGTCGAGGGGCGACAGGCTGAGCGTTTCGCAGGCGAAGCGCCAGGTGGCGCCCACGGCCTCGTCCGGCGAATGGGCGTCGCCGATCCATAGGATCCGGGCACCGGCGGCGGCTGCGGCCGCCACGATGCGCTGCAGCACCGGCACGCGCCGGCGGATCGCCAGCACGACCAGAACATCGCCGGCGCCGAGGCTGGTCAGCGATTCGCCCAAAGTCTCGCCGGCGCCCGGCAGCAGATGGACCCGGTCGCGGACCTGGATGAATTGCCAGCGGGCATAGCCGGCCAGATATTGGTTGTTGCGGTAGCCCACCAGCCAGACCGACCGGGCCCGGGCGAGCGCCTCGATCGCCGCATCGAGCATCGTCGGGTCCAGCGCGGGCAGCAGCTTCTCGATATTGCCGATGCAACGCCCCAGATGGGCCGACCAGACCGGAATGTCGCCATCGGCGTCCGGCGGTTTGCGCAGGCGATACAGCGGCGAGCCGCCGTCGCCGGCGTTGCGCGAGGAAATCCGTGCCGCCTCGAAGCTGGCGAAGCCCAGGCGTCGGACCAGCCGCGTCACCGTCACCTTCGGCACGCCGGCGAGGCCGGCCAGTTCGGTGGCGCTATAGCTTGCGAGCTCGCCCGGGAAGTCCAGGATGGCGTCGGCCAGCCGCCGTTCGGCCCGGCTCAGCGTGCCGTAGCGCTGGCGGATCTCGCCGGTCAGCGTCTTCGAGGCGGGGGCGATGGCGGGTGTCGGGAGCATTTGCCTATTCGCTGGGCGGTGATTCAAGCGGAATTGCCTGAAACTTAGGTTTCACATTTGATCGTAGCTGAAACTCTCGTAGCAAAACAGCGGCCAACCGGTCCGAGGCCCGGTTGGCATGTCGCTTGAAACGGTACAGGGCGTTGCCGGTTTTGTGAGGAGCCCTTTTCGTGATGCTGTCCCTTCGCCGTTGCGCGGTCCTGGCCGCCGCTGCCCTCTCCGTTGCCTTGGTCCTCGCCCCCTCGGCCCGGGCCGAGGGCAACTCGCTCGACGACATCATCAAGGCCGGCGTACTCAAGGTCGCCGTGCCGCAGGACTTCCCGCCGTTCGGTTCGGTCGGCGCCGATCTGAAGCCCGAAGGCTATGACGTCGATGTGGCGGTGATGCTGGCCAAGGACCTGGGCGTGAAGATTGAGCTGGTGCCGGTGACCAGCGCGAACCGGGTGCCCTATCTGCAGACCAAAAAGGTCGATCTGGTCATCTCCAGCCTGGGCGTGACGCCGGACCGGGCGAAGACCATGGCCTTTTCCGAGCCCTATGCGCCGTATTTCTCCGGTGTGTTCGGCCACGGCGACGTCAAGGTCGCGACGCCGGCGGACCTGTCGGGCAAGAGCATCGGCGTCGCCCGCGGCACGCTCGACGATCTGTCGCTGACCAAGCTCGCGCCGGCCGATGCCGTCATCAAGCGCTTCGACGATCAGGCCGCTGCCGCTCAGGCGGTGATCTCCGGTCAGGTCCAGCTGATCGCGTCGGGCAATGTCGCGATCGCGGCCTTGAACAAGGATAATCCGGGCCAGCCGCTCGACCAGAAATTCATCATGAAGCAGTCGCCCTGCTCGGTCGGCTTGCGCCGGGGCGAGCCGGATCTGCTGCAATGGGTCAATGCCGCGATCTATGCCCATAAGCTCGACGGCTCGCTCGACGACATGTCCGTGAAGTGGTTCGGCGCCAAGCTGCCGGCATTCCCCGTGCTCTGATTCGGAGGCTGGGAGGGCGCGCCCATGACTTACATTTTCCAGTTCGGCGACGTGTTCAAATATACCGACACGCTGCTGATGGGCGCGCTCACGACCCTGGTTTTGACCCTCGCCACGACCATCATCGGCGTCGCGATCGGCATTCTGGGCGCGGCCGGCCGGACATCCGGATCGCGGCTCTGGGGGCGCTGCGCGCTCGGCTATGTCGAGTTCATCCGCAACACGCCCTTCATCATCCAGCTGTTCTTCGTCTATTTCGGCCTGCCCAGCTTCGGCCTGAAACTGTCGGCCGAGACGGCGGCGGTCATCGCGCTGTCCTTGAGCCTGGGTGCCTATGCGACCGAGATCATCCGCGCCGGCATCGAAGGCGTGGCCAAGGGCCAGCGCGAGGCCGGTGCGGCCCTGGGCCTCACCGGCCCGCAGATCTTCTTTCTGATCATCCTCAAGCCGGCGATCGCCAAGGTCTATCCGGCGCTGACCAGCCAGATCGTGCTGGTCATGCTGGGCTCGGCCGCCGTGTCGCAGATCGCGGCCGAGGACCTGACCTTCGCCGCGCAATATATCCAGGCGCAGAATTTCCGCAGCTTCGAGGTCTATCTGGTCACGACCTTCGCCTATCTCGCGCTGGCCGTGCTGTTGCGCCACACCTGCCGGCTGATCGGCCGGCGCGTGTTCCGCGTCGCCTGAAGGCGGAGGGCGCGATGCATCATTTCACCTTTCTCGAGATCGTCTGGGCGCTGATCGGTGCCGCGAAATGGACGGTGCTGCTGTCGCTGATCGCCTTCGCCGGCGGCACCATCGTCGGTCTGCTGATCCTGGTGCTGCGCGTCTCGGGCCAGCGGCCGCTGGTCGTCGCGACCAAGCTCTATATCGAGTTCTTCCAGGGGACACCGCTGCTGATGCAGCTGTTCCTCAGCTTCTTCGGCCTGGCCCTGTTCGGCATCGACGTCTCGCCGCTGACGGCGGCGGCGGTTGGCCTCACCCTGTTCGCCAGCGCCTATCTGGCCGAGATTTGGCGCGGGGCGGTCGAGGCGATCCCGCACGGGCAATGGGAGGCCGCGCGCAGCCTGGCATTGGGCTTCGGCCAGCAATTGCGCCTGGTCATCCTGCCCCAAGCGCTGCGGCTCGCGATTCCGCCGACCGTCGGCTTTTCGGTCCAGATCGTGAAGGGCACGGCGCTCGCCTCGATCATCGGTTTTCTGGAGGTGACCAAGGCCGGCTCGGTCATCACCAACGTGACGTTCCAGCCGTTCACGGTCTATGGTCTGGTCGCCGTGATCTATTTCGCGCTGTGCTTTCCGCTGTCGGCGGCGAGCAAGTGGCTGGAAAAGCGCCTGGCGATCGGCCGCACCCCCTAGCAGTATCCGGTCCGACCTGCCACTTATCCGCACGGAAAATCAGCGGAGCCGACGCAGGTGTCATTCTTTCCGATCAGAACCGGGCTTGCTTTGGCAGCTCTGCTTTCGATTCCGGCCCAGGCCGCTGACGCGGTCGACCCGCATCTGCTGGACCTTTTGAAGAGCGAAGCCCACAAGGCCGCGGTCATGAAGGTCGCGACCGACCAGGCCGGCGAGTTGCCCGGCGCCTGCGCCACGGCGCGGTACCAGCCGGTCGGCGAGATCGAATTCTTTCTGCCGCCCCAGACCGACGGCGCCGGCCGGGTCGTCCATGGCCTGTGGCGCGAGCAGGTGGCCTCGGCCGGCTGCGGCACGATCGTGCTGCTGAACGTGTTCTCGCTGGCGGGGCCCAGCGGCGTGCCCGAGCTGCTGGGGGGGCTGCCCGGCACGACCCGGGCCGATCCGGTGCTGCAGAAGTCCGGCCTGCCGGTCGCCGTGCGCGGCCTGCCGGCGGCGGCGGCCGGATGCCACGACATCCGGGTCGTCGATACCGCCCTGTCGAAGGACGCGCCCAAGGACCGCATGGCCTCCTGGCACGAGGACTGGACCGTGCTGGCCTGCGATCAGGCCTATCAGATTCCGCTGCGCTTCACGCCGACCGCCGATGGTGCGACCATCGGGATCGACGCCCCGCCTCCTCAATAAGGCTTCAAACCATGCCCGCCATTGCGATGGACCACTTCACCATCCTGACCGAGGATGTCGCGGCCACGGTCGCGTTCTATAGCGACGTGCTGGGCCTGTCCTCCGGCCGCCGGCCGCCGTTCAATTTTCCGGGCGCCTGGCTCTATGGCGGCGGCCGGCCGATCCTGCATGTCGTCGGCGGTCGCCCGCTGCCGGAAGACCCGCAGGGCGTGCTCGACCATATGGCGTTCAGCGCCACGGGGTTGCGCGACACCATCGGCCGGCTCGACAAGCGCAAGGTGGCGTACGATCTGCAGCACCTGCCCGGCAGCAGCTTGTGGCAGCTGTTCTTCTTCGACCCGAGCGGCGCCCGGGTCGAACTGGATTTCCGCGGTGAGGAAAAGGCGCCCGAAGGCTGGCGCGACGGCGACTGACCGCTGCCGATCAGAGCGCCATTTCCCAATTCTCGCCGACCAGATCCTGGCCGAAGCTATGGTGCGGTTCGCTCGAGATCAGACGAAAGCCGGCCCGGTCGTAGATCCCGCGGGCGGCGGTCAGAATGTCATTCGTCCAAAGCGTGATCTTCGTGTAGCCGCAGTCGCGCGCGAACCGGATGCATTCGTCGGTCAGCCGGCGCCCCAACCCAAGTCCGCGTGCCGATGGTTCGACCAGCAGCAGCCGTAGCTTCGCGATCTGGTCGGACTGGCGAACCAGAAACACCGACCCGATCCTTTCGCCACCTCGCTCGGCGATCCAGGCCCGCTCGCGCGCCGGGTCGAACTCGCGGATGAATTTGGCGCCGATCTCGGCGACCAAAGCCTCGAAACTCTGGTCCAGGCCGAATTCCCGGGCATAGAGCGCGCCATGGCGTTCCACGACCCAGCCGATATCGCCCGGCGCGTGGGCGCGAAGGCGGTAGGGTGCAGCATCCGCCGGAGGATTCAGGATTGCTTCGATCTCCGCCATGGCGCTCGACAGGCGTGCCTGCGACTGGGTACCGAGCGTTGCCAGCATCGCTGCCACTTCGGCGCTCGACCGTTCGTCGAGCGGGGCAAAGGCGATGCGGCCGGCTTCGGTCAAGGCCAGATGGCTTTGTCGGCCATCCTGGACCGAGCGGCGCTTCTCGACCAGCCCGCGGGTCTCGAAACCCCGCAGCATGCGGCTGAGGTAGCCCGCATCCAGCCCCAGATCGCGGCCCAGGTCGGTCGCGGTGGTGTCGTCGCGATGGGCCAGTTCATAGAGTACCCGGGCCTCGGTGGCCGAAAAAGGGCCGTCGAGCACACCTTCCTGCAACACGCCGATCCGGCGCGTATAGAAACGGTTGAAGCGGCGAATGGCGCCGATCCGCGCCTGCAGATCCTGCTCTGTCATGTCCCGCGCTCCGATAGATTGGGCGGCAGGATCGCGGAGATGATTGACGGAGTCAACTATCTCCGCGCCGGATCAGATCTCCAGGCGGAATCCCACCTCGATCACCTGCTTCTGCGGCAGGTGGAAATAGTCGGCGGCGCGCATCGACATGCGGTGCATGAAGTTGAACGCTTCCCACACCGGCCCGCTCAGGGCCGAATCCTTGGTCCGGCGCACCAGGCTTTCATGGCCGACGTAATAGTGCAGCGTGTCCCGGCAGAAATCCAAGCCCAGCTTATGGCAGGCGCGCAGCGCCGCCGGAATGTCGGCGCGCTGCATGAAGCCGATGCGCACGATGACCCGATAGAAGCCATGGCCCAGTTCCTGGATCTCCAGCCGTTCCGACACGGGCACGCGCGGCCGGCGGGTCGGCAGCACGGTCAGCAGGACGACGTTTTCGTGCAGCACGCGGTTATGCTCGATGTGATGCAGGATCATCGGCGAGGCCCGCTCCGACATGCGCGTCACGAAGATGCCGCAGCCGGGCAGGCGGGCGACCAGCATGTTGTCGACCTGCTCCATGAAGTCGGCGAACGGCATGGAATCTTCGCTCAGGCGCTTTTGCACCTCGATGTTGCCCAGGCGCCAGGACAGCATGATGAAGCAGACGAAGCCGCCGATCGCCAGCGGCAGCCAGCCGCCCTCGGTCAGCTTGGTCGCATTGGCGGCGAAGAAGGTCGCGTCGATCGCGGCGAACACCAGGATCAGCGGCCAGGCGATGGGGCGCGGCCAATGCCATTTGTCGCGCATGACCCGATACAGCAGGATCGTGGTGATCAGCATGGTGCCCGAGACCGCGATGCCATAGGCCGCTGCCAGCGCGTCCGAGCTTTTGAACATGACGACCACGATCAGCGTCGCGATCATCAGCAGCCAATTGACCAGCGCGATATAGATCTGGCCATAGGCATGGACGGAGGTCGGCACGACCGGCATACGCGGCGACAACCGCATCTGGATCGCCTGGCGGGTCAGCGAAAACACACCCGAGATCAGCGCCTGGCTGGCGATCACCGTCGCCATCGCGGCGAGCGCGATCATCGGCGCCAGCGTCCAGCCCGGGACCATCTTGTAGAACGGATTGTCGACCGCGTCCGGGTGCCGGAGCATCAGCGCGCCCTGGCCGAAATAGCACAGCATCAGCGACGGCATGACCAGCCCGTACCAGGCGCGGCGGATCGCGGTGGCGCCGACATGGCCCATGTCGGCATAGAGCGCCTCGCCCCCCGTCAGGGCCAGAAACACAGCGCCGAACACGGCGAAGGAGACGGTCGGATCGTCGGCCAGGAAACGATAGGCCTCGCGCGGATCGAGCGCGCGCAGGATTTCCGGCGTTTTGACGATGCTGATGATGCCGAACACCGAAATCGCGAAGAACCACGCGCACATGATCGGCCCGAACAGCCGGCCGATTTCCGCCGTACCCCGGCGCTGGATCAGGAACAGGCCGATCAGGATCACCAGGGTCAGCGGGATGACCCAGGGCTCGAGCGCGGGGGCCACGACCTTCAAGCCTTCGAGCGCCGACAAGACCGAGATCGCGGGCGTGATGACGCCATCGCCGTAAAGCAGCGACGCGCCGGCGACGCCCAGCAGGACCAGGATCGGCAGCCGGCGCTTGACGTCGCCCTTGGCGATGACCAGGGACAACAGCGCCAGAATGCCGCCTTCGCCCTCATTGTCGGCGCGCAACACAATGGCGACATATTTGAAGGCGACGATCAGGCTCAGGGCCCAGAAGATCAGGCTGACGATGCCCAGTACGTCTTCCGGTGTCGGAGACGCATGACCGGCTGCCTTCAAAGCATACTGCAGGGCGTAGAGCGGCGAAGTGCCGATATCGCCGAACACGATGCCGAGGGCGGTCAGCGCCGCCAGCCACCAGGGACCATGCTGGCTATGGCCGTGGCCGTCGTCCAGGGCATGAAGCTCGTGTGCGGCCGCCGTACGACGGGCGAGAATATCGGTGCTCATTTAAATTCGCGATCCTCGGGACGCGCGGAAAGATGCTCGGCCGCGGCAACTTAGCGCCAGCGTGCGCTGCATCATAGCCCGTTTGTACGTCCGTTTCATTGCCTCGGCCAGGCGGCCCGGGTTCTTTTCTTGCGTCTCGCCACGCTAGCGCGTTGCTTTCGCTCGATTGTCCCGGCTTTTCGGTCAGCGGCGCCGGGCCAGCATCAGCCCGTCGCCGATCGACAGCAGGCTCATGTCAACCCGCTCGTCCGCGTGAATCTTGGCATTGAGCGCGCGCAGCGCCAGGGTGTCCGGTTGCATGTCGGTCATGTCCGCGACGGCGCCGCTCCACAGCATGTTGTCGAGCGCGATGACGCCGCCCGGCCGCACCAGCGTCAGGCAGGCCTCGTAATAGCCGTCATAATTCGTCTTGTCGGCGTCGATGAAGGCCAGATCGAAGCTGTCGGGCGCGAAGCCCGTGAGCGTGTCCAGCGCCGGCCCCAGATGCAGCTGGATCTTGCCGGCGACGCCGGCCTCGTTCCAGTAGCGCCGGCCGATGTCGGTCCAGTCCTGGCTGACGTCGCACGCGTCGAGCCGCCCGTCGGCCGGCAAGGCCCGCGCCATGGCCAGGGCCGAATAGCCGGTGAAGGTGCCGATCTCCAGCACGCGCCTGGCGTTTAGCATATTGACCAGAAAGCCCAGGAACTGGCCCTGATCCGGGCCGATCTGCATGCCGGCATGGGGCAGGACGCGGGTTTCGGCGCGGAGGCGCGCCTGCAAGGCGGTCTCCCGCGTGCCGACCGCGACGACATAATCGTCGGCCGCTTCGCCCCAGAACGTGATCCGCTTCGCCATCCGACACCCCTTTGGTCAAGGGCACGAGCTTAGTCGATCAGCACGCCATTCTCGAAGAACGGAAATGGGCCGGGCCAATCGCCGATCATGATGGTATGGCTGATCAGGCCGGCCGCCGGCTCATACCAATGCAGCTGATAGCCCGGCGGCTCCAGGCTGAAGGCCGAGGGTGCGTCCGGGCGCAGGTCCAACGCCACCGAATGCGCGGTCGATGGCGCGGTCGAGGCGAGCGTGCCGGCGAAGCGGGTTTGAATCGCCCGGTGCAGATGGCCGGACAGCACGCGCTCGACTTGGCGGTGACGGCCGATCACGGCGGCGAGACCGGCGGCATCCTCCAGTCCGATCTTGTCCATATGGCCGATGCCGGTGGTGAAGGGCGGGTGATGCACGGCGACGACGGTCGGCCGGCCCGGCTGTTCGGCCAGTCGCCGGTCGAGCCAGTCGAGCTGAGCCGCACCCAGCCGGCCGCCGCCCTGTTCATCGACCAAGCTGTCGAGCGCCAGGATGCGCAGCGGAAATTCCTCGATCGCGTACTGGATGTGCCCGTCCGTGCCCAGATAGCGATGGTCGGGGAAGCCCGCGCGCAAGGCGCCGCGCGCGTCGTGGTTGCCTGGCATCAGGAACAAAGGCAGCCGGACCCGCGACAGGATCTCGCGCAGCAGGCCGTATTCCTCGGGCCGGCCGGCATCGACCAGATCGCCGGTCACCAGCACCAGATCGGGCGCCGGCGACACCGCCAGCAGCGCCTCGACCGCCGTCTCCAGGCATTGGGCGGTATCGACCTTGCGATAGGCCAGCCGGCCGCGCGGCTTGATATGCAGGTCGGTGATCTGGGCGAGCAGCAAGGGATTACCTCCGGGCGAGCACGATGAGGGCGGCCGGATCGAGCGCCAAGGCGACGATTGAACCGGGTGCCGGCGCTTCGCGCGCGCCGACGTCGATGGTCAGCAAATGGTTGCCGGCGACGGTGACGGCGAGACGGGTCCGGTCGCCGAGGAACTGCGCCGCCTGGACGGTTGCGGCTAGGCAGCCGGGTCCGGCCGGGTCGAGGGTCAGCGTCGCCGCATCCGGCCGGACCACGACATCGACTGCGCCATCGGCCCCGGCCCAGGGCAGGGTGGCGCCGGCGACGCTCAGCATGCCGTCTTTGATATGGCCCGGCAGCGGGCTGGTCGTGCCGATGAATTCGGCAACGAAACGATCCGCCGGCGCAAACCAGATGTCGCGCGGGCTGCCGATCTGCGCGATGCGGCCCTTGCTCATGACGACGATGCGGTCGCCGAGCGCCATCGCCTCGGCCTGGTCGTGGGTGACATAGACCGTGGTGATGCCCAGGCCGCGCAGCAGGCTGTCGATCTCGACCCGCAGCTGCTCGCGCAGCTTGGCGTCGAGTGCCGTCAGGGGTTCGTCGAGCAGCAACACGTCGGGCTTGACCGCGATCGCGCGGGCGAGCGCTACGCGCTGCCGCTGGCCGCCGGACAATTGGCCGATGGCGCGGTCCTTCAACTCGGCGATCCGCATCATGTCGAGCATCTCGCGGACCCGCCGGCGCCGTTCGACGGGGACGATGCCGCGGATCTTCAGGCCGTAGCCGATATTGTCGGCCACGCTCATGTTGGGGAACAGCGCATAGGACTGGAACACCATGCCGACATTGCGCCGCTCGATCGGCAGGTCGGTCACGTCGCGCGTGCCAAAGCGGACGCGGCCGCCGGCGTCGGGCACTTCCAGCCCGGCGATCAGGCGCAGTGTCGTGGTCTTGCCGCAGCCGGACGGGCCCAGCAGCACGACGGTCTCGCCGGCCTCGATCGTCAGGTCGAGCGGCTCCAGCACCTGGGTCGCGCCATAATGCTTGGCGCAGGCGTCGAGGCGGATCGGCACGGTCATGAAGCATCCTTGGGCAGGGGCTTGGTCGGGCGGGGGCGGCCCATCCTCTGCAGCGCCACCAACAGCGGCACGATCAGCACGAAGAACACCAGCGTATAGGCGCTGCCGATCTCCAGCCGCAGCGAGGCATAGGCATCGGCCAGCCCGACCGGCAGGGTCTTGGTCAGCGGCGTGTGCAGCAGCCAGGTCAGATTGAACTCGCCGATCGACAGCGTCACCACGGTCAGCGCGCCGGCCAGGATGCCCGACCGGCAATTGGGCAGCACGACGTCGAAGAAGCGTCGGAAGAACCCGGCCCCCAGGCTGGCCGCACCCTCTTCCAGGGTTGCCAGATCGCTCGACGCCATCACAGCCAGCACGGCGCGGACCATGAAAGGCAGGGTGAACAGCACATGGCCGGCCAGGATGAACCAACTGCTCTGGCGAAAGCCGCCCCAGCCGTTGTAGGCGATGACCATGGCCAGCGCCAAGGCCAGGCCCGGCACGGCGATCGGCAGCACCAGCGCCTCCTCGGCCAGGCGCGCGAGCGGGCCGGGCGCGCGGGCCAATCCATAGGCGGCCGGCACGCCGACCAGCAGGGTCGCGATCAGGCAGCCCAGTGCGATCTCGATCGACAGCAGAATCGCCGGCCAATAGAGCACCAGCACCTGGCCGACCCAGTCGAGCGTCAGGCCGCTCTTGACCACGCCTTGAAAGATGTTGCGGGTGACGCCGGCCAGCATGGATTGCAGGATCGGGACGCCGAGAAAGGCCGAGACCGCCAGGGTCAGGGTCAGCTGCAGCCAAAATCCGAGCGAGCGTTTGCGCATCGCCATCATCCCGCCGCCGCCACGCCGGCACCGGCGGCCTGACGGGCGAGCGCCAAAGCGGCCCAGGTCACGGCGCCCAGCAGCAGGCTGAGACCGGCGGCGGCGGCCAGGTTCACGCCCAGGGTAAATTCCGTATAGATCACCATCGGCAGCACGTCGATCCGGGTCGCCAGCGTGAAGGCGGTGCCGAACGCGCCCATCGAAGTCGCGAAGCTGATCGCGCCGGCCGCGATCAACGCCGGCTTCAGGCCGGGCAGAATCACGTCGAGAAACACGCGCCAGGGCGAGGCGCCCAGGCTGCGCGCGGCCTCCTCCAATTGCGGATCCAGCTTCTCGGCCGACGCCATCACGGTCAGCACGACGCGCGGGATCGAGAAATAGACATAGCCCAGGAACAACCCGCTCATGGAATAGGCGAACACGATCCGGTCGCCGCCGAGGAATTGCGAGACCTGGCCGATCAGGCCTTGCCGCCCGGCGAGCAGGATGACCATGAAGCCCACGACCACACCCGGGAACGCCAGCGGCAGGGTCAGGACCGACACCAGGATCGCTCGGCCCGGAAAGCTGTTGCGCGCCAGGAACAGGCCGGGAATGCCGCCCAGCACCAGGGTCACGAGCGTGACCGCGACCGACAGGATCAGGGTTTCCGCCAGGCTGGCCAAATGGCGCTTGTCGGCCAAGGCCAGACCATAGCCGGCCCAGCCGTCCGGCCCCGCGCCGCCGGCGACGACCAGGCGGACCAGCGGCAAGACGAAGAAGGCCAGGAACACGAGCGCCGCGGGCAGGATCATCAATCCCGCGATCATCCGGCCGCGCGGCATGCCCATGCTAGCGCGCTTTCCGTTCGGATGACTTCATCCGAACGATAAGAATTCGCGCCAACCCAATAACGACTAATCGTGGTTCGATTGCGGGCAATCGGACCACGATTAGTGAACCTCGGCCTGGTAGCGCTCGGTGAAGGTCTTCTGCGCCGTCGCCAGCGCCGCCAGGTCGAGCGGCTTGGCGCGGGCATAGTCGCTGGCCGGCAGGAACTTGGCGGCCAGCTCCGGCGTCAGCGCCGAGGCGCGCACCGGGCGCAGATAGGCTTGGGCCCAGAGCTGCTGGCCTTGCTCCGACAGCACGAAATCCAGCACCTTCTTGGCGTTCGCCTCGTGCGGGTCGTGGGCGACCAGGGCCATGACATAGGGAAAGGTCACGGTACCTTCGGTCGGGATGACGAACACGACCGGCGCCTTGTCCTTGTACATGGCGCGATAGGCGTCGAAATCATAATCGAGCAGGATCGGAATTTCGCCGGACAGCACGCGGGCATAGGCGGTCTGCTTCGGCACGATCGGCTCGTTCTTCGCCAGTTCCTTGAAATAGGCGATGGCGGGCTCGTAGTTCTGGTAGCTGCCGCCCAGCGCCTCGTTGACCGCGGTGGCGCCGACGAAGCCCACGGCAGCGCTGGTCGGGTCCAGATATCCGACCATGCCCTTGTACTCGGGCTTCAGCAGATCCTTCCACGACTGCGGCACCGGCTTGCCGCCGAGCGCGTCCTTGTTGACCATGAAGCCCAAGGTGCCGCTATGGATGGTGAACCAATAGCCGTCGGCATCCTTGAGGTCGGCTGGCAGCTCGTCGAAGCCCTTCGGCTTATACGGCTGGGTCAGGCCCTGCTCCTTGGCCTGGATGCCGACCTGGCCGCCCAGATACAGCACGTCGGCGACCGGATTGCCTTTCTCGGCAATGACGGCGGCGATCGACTGGCCGCTGTTCTTGTTGTCGAACGGCACGGTGATGCCGGTCGCCTCCTTGATCGCCTTGATCTGCGCCGCCCAATCGGCCCATTCCGGCGGGCAATTGTAGCAGATCGCGGTTTCCTCGGCCCGGGCGGCGCCCGGGGCCTGGGTCAGCAGCGCGCCGGCAAGCAGCAGGGCGCCTAGGATTTGCTTCAGCATGCTCGTCATTCCCCCTTGATCGTCCCGGGCAGCGAGCCGCCGGGGCGCAGTTCGTATGGCAACAGAATCCGTTCGGCCGCGGCGCCGTCGATGCGCGCCAGCAGATGCAGAAAGGCGCGGCGGCCCATCTCGTGGCTCGGCTGCGCGATCGTGGCCAGGCTGGGCGCGGTCAGCCGCCCGACCGCGATGCCGTCGAATCCCACGATGGCGACGTCGTCGGGCACGCGAAGGCCCGCGTCGCGCAGCAGCGCCATGACGCGCAGCGCCAGCAGATCGGTCGAGCAGAACAGGCCGGTCGGCCGGTCCGGGCCGGTCAGCAGCGCCTGCGTCGCCGCGTCGATCTCGGGTGTGTCGAACCCCAGCTCGATCAAGGCCACCTGGGCCAGACCGGCTTCGGCCAGCGCCTCGCCGAAGCCGCGATAGCGCTGCTTGGAGCGGTCGGACGCGGCGAAGCGGCCGGCAACCATGGCGAGGCGGGTCCGGCCGGTCGCGATCAGCGCGCGCGTGGCATCGCGTCCGGCCGCGATATTGTCGATGGTCGCGGTCGCCCGATCGGTCCGGTCCGGCTGGTTATAGACCAGGACATAGGGCACGCCCTCGCGGTCCAGCCCGTCGAGCGTGGCGCTCCGGTCGGCATCGGCCACGGTCAGCACCAGCCCGCCGACCCGGTGGGACAGCAGAGTCTCGATCGCCTCGCTCTCGCGCTGGGATTCGTAGGCGCTCGACGCGATCAGCACCGACCAGCCGGCCTCGCGCGCCGCATCCTGGATGCCGGCGACGCTCTCGGCGAACACGGGATTGGCCAGGCTCGGCACCAGCACGCCGACGGTGCGGCTCGTGCCGGCACGCAATTCCCGGCCGGTGCGGTTGGCGCGGAAACCCAGCGCCAGGACGGCGGCGTGAACCTTCTTCGCCGTTTCCGCCGCGATCGGCGCGCGGCCGTTCAGCGCCCGCGACACGGTCGCGATCGACACCCCGGCCTCGGCCGCGACATCGCGAATGGTTGGTCTGGAAGATGCTGCCCGGTTCCGCATGGGAGGGCACTCTACGGCTGATCGATGACGCTGAGATGACGAGGGGGAAACGTTTACATGACCCGGTGTACCGAAAGGTGCGGCGCGGCGGCAAGCGGCGGTGCAATTAATCAGTTTTTCAAATTATAATAATATGAATAATAAATTTTTTAAATGTAATGAGCGGAGCCATCTTTGCTCCAAGCGATGGGCCAAAGGGGCCCGCCGCGGTCCTGAAGGGATGGATCATGCCGCTCGTCCGCCTGTCGTTTCTCACCGGTAAATCCGCGGCCTGGCGCCGGGCCGTGTCCGACGCCGTCCAGCAGGCGATGGTCGAGACCATCGACGTGCCGCCGGCCGATCGCTTCCAGGTCCTGAGCGAGCATGCGCCGGGCTTCCTCATGATCGACCCGAGCTATCTCGACGTCGCCCGCTCCGACGATCCGCTGATCGTCCAGATCACGCTCCGGGGCGGCCGCAGCGATGCCCAGAAGCGCGCGCTCTATCGCCGCATCACGGCGCTCCTGGCTGAAAATCCCGGCGTCCGGCCGCAGGATGTCATGATCGCGCTCACTGAGAACGGCCTGATCGATTGGTCGTTCGGCGACGGTATCGCGCAGTATGTTCCGGCCTGAACCCATCGAGAGGGACGACTCATGATCCTGTTCATCACCGGCGCCACCGCCGGCTTCGGCGCCGCCATCGCCCGCCGCTTTGCCCAGGACGGCGCCAAGATCATTGCGACCGGGCGCCGGACCGAGCGGTTGCAGGCGCTGGCCGATGAGCTGGGGCCCAATGTCCTGCCGGTGGCGCTCGACGTGCGCGACCGGGCGGCGGTCGAGCGGGCCGTGACCGGTCTGCCCGACGGCTTCCGCGACATCGACCTGCTGGTCAATAATGCCGGCCTCGCCCTGGGTCTGGATCCGGCGCAGAAGGCGTCGCTCGGGGATTGGCAGACCATGGTCGATACCAATATCGCCGGCTTGCTGAACGTCACCCATGCGATCCTGCCGGGGATGGTGGCGCGCGACCGCGGCCATGTCGTCAATCTGGGCTCGACCGCCGCGACCTATCCCTACCCCGGCGGCAATGTCTATGGCGCGACGAAGGCGTTCGTCCATCAATTCAGCCTCAATCTGCGCGCCGATCTGCTGGGCACCCGGGTCCGGGTCAGCTGCATCGAGCCGGGCCTGGTCGGCGGCACGGAGTTTTCCGCCATCCGCCTGGGCGACGAGGCCAAGGCGGCCGCGGTCTATGCCGGCGCCGACGCGCTCACGCCGGAAGATATCGCCGACACGGTGCATTGGGTTGCGAGCCGCCCGGCGCGGGTCAACGTCAATGTGCTGGAGCTCATGCCGGTCTGTCAGGCCTCCGGCCCGCTCGCGATCAAGCGGCAGGGTTAATTTTACATTGCCGAGACTTGCTCTCGGTCGCGATGTCTGATTTCAATCGCGATTGGCGCGCACTTTGATCTTTTGGGCGCGTTCGAGGACAAGCCCATGTCGGATACGATGTTTCCCCAGGAAATCGACAGCGAAGCGATCTTCGGCGTCTGGCGCATCGACGCCGAGACGCAGGGATTGCTCGAGGCGGCGCGCGGGGCGATCGCCACGGCGCTGGATGGGTTCGAGGCGAGGGTCACGGGCCTGGAAGAGGGCGAGGCGACCATCGCCGCCCTGCTGGCCGATCCGGCCGAGCGCGCCCGCGTGCTCGATGCGCTCCGCCAGCATTGGCGCGATCTGTTCGGCCAGGGGCCGTCCGAGGCGGCGCTCGCCCGCGCGGCCCTGATCGGCCGGCACCATTTCGAGGTCGCGGTGCAGCCGCGGCACTACCTCGCGCTCTGTCAATTGCTGTCCAAGATCGTCACCGACGCGCTGATCGAAGATCCGAACATCGATACGCCCCAGGCGGTCGATGCGGTCGGCCGGGTCGTGATGATGGATGCCGAGGTGGTGCTGGGCTCCTATTACGGCAGCCTGGCCGACCTGGTCAGCTACGAAGCGCAATCCGAGACGCGCAGCCTCAAGGACCGGGTCAGCCTGCTCGAGGACATGGCGTTCATCGATGCGCTGACCGGCCTGTTCAACCGGCGCTATTTCGATCGCTCGATCGCGGTCGAGATCTCGCGCGCCACCCGCGAACATACCCCGCTCAGCCTGCTGGTCTGCGACATCGACCGTTTCAAGGCGGTCAATGACGGTCACGGCCATCTGGCCGGCGATCGGGTGCTGAAGCATCTGGCCGGGGTGCTGGCCGACATGGGGCGCAAGACCGATATCATCACCCGGTTCGGCGGCGAGGAATTCTGCTTCGTGCTGCCCAACACCAAGCCCGAATGGGCGCACTTGGTGGCGGAGCGGGTGCGCGCCAAGGTCGAGGCGACGCCGATCGCGATCGAGCAGGGCGAACTCGCCATCACGATCAGCATCGGCATCGGCACCTACCGCGCCGGCGACACCGCCGCGCAATTGCTGCATCGGGCTGACGAGGCGCTGTATCGGGCCAAGCGGCTCGGCCGCAACTGTGTTTCCGACTGAAACGGCCGGCCGGAAGGTGGCCGGCAACGAGAGGGAGGTCGCCTTGATTCGTTCGGTCCTGCGGCTCGGTGTCGGGCTGTCGCTGATGCTTTTCCTGGCCGACCAATCCGACGCAGCCGATTACCCGGCACCGAGACAAGGCGATTGGATCGCTCGGGACTTCAAGTTCCATACCGGCGAAACCACGGCGGCGCTGAAGCTGCACTACACCACGATCGGCGATCCCGCGGGCAAGCCCGTGCTGATCCTGCACGGCACCGCCGGTTCGGGCAGCGGCATGCTGAGCCCCGGTTTCGCCGGCGAGTTGTTCGGCCCCGGCCAGCCGCTCGATGCGACCCGATATTTCATCATCCTGCCGGATGCGATCGGCGCCGGGCAATCGGCCAAGCCGTCCGATGGGCTGCGCGCCAAATTTCCCCGCTATGACTATGACGACATGGTGCTGGCGCAATACCGGCTGGTGACCGAGGGGCTGGGCATCCATCATCTGCGCCTGGTGCTGGGCAATTCCATGGGCGGCATGGAGACCTGGGTCTGGGGCATCGCCTATCCGGACTTCATGGATGCGCTGGTGCCGATGGCCTCGCAGCCGTCCGAGATGGCCAGCCGCAACTGGATGATGCGGCGGCTGCTGATCGAGACGATCCGGCAGGATCCGGCCTATGACGGCGGCAACTACACAAGTCAGCCGCCATCGCTGCGGATCGCGAACGTCATGTTCGGCGTTGCGACCAACGGCGGCACGCTGGCCTATCAGGCGATGGCGCCGACCCGTGTGGCGGCCGACAGACTGGTCGACGGCTGGCTGGCGGCGCCGGCCCCGGCCGACGCCAACGACTTCCTGTACCAGTGGGATGCCGCGCGGGACTACAACCCGACGCCCGGGCTGGAGCGCATCCGCGCGCCGGTGCTGGCGATCAATTCGGCGGATGACGAGCGCAATCCGGCGGAGACCGGCGTCACGGTGGAAGCGCTGCGCCATGTGAAAAATGGTCATCTGCTGCTGATTCCGGCCAGCGCCGAGACCCATGGCCACAGCACGACCGGCGCGGCGGCATTCTGGAAGCGGCAGCTACAGGATTTCCTGAACGGACTTTCCTAAAACAAAACAGGGGGGAACAATGCGAGGCATAACGTCCGTGGCATTGATCATGACGGCCGTGCTGTCCTCGGCCGTCGCCTGGGCGGCGCCCGAAGCGGGGCTGGAGAGCTATAAGATCGGCGATCTGCCGCTCGAAAGCGGCGAGACGATCCATGATTTCAGTATCGTCTATGCGACCGAGGGCACGCTCAACCCGACCAAGTCGAATGTCGTGCTGATGGTGACGGCGATCGGCGGCAATCATCACCGGATCGATTTCATGATCGGGCCGGGCAAGGGGCTGGACACCGATCATCTGTTCGTCATCAAGACCAACGCGATCGGCAATGGTATCACGACCTCGCCCAGCAACAGCGCCACCCAACACGGTACTGCCTTCCCGCATTTTTCCATCCGCGACATGGTGCAGAGTCAGTATCTGCTGCTGCAGCATCTGGGCATCACCCATTTGGTCGCCGTTGCCGGTGCCTCCATGGGCGGGATGCAGACGCTGCAATGGGGCGTCAGCCATCCGGCCATGATGGACGGCCTGATCGCGCTGACGCCGATGGCGCGGACCTCGGCCTGGTCGATCGCGATCAATCAGGCGACGCGGCACGCGCTCATGCTGGATCCCGCCTTCAAAGGTGGCAATTACACCGAGCAGCCGGTTGCCGGCTGGCGGATGCGCGCCGACGTGCTGCAGGTGCTGGGCACCCGCACGCCGGAGGCCATGCGCCAACAATTCGCGGCGCCGATGGATGTGCTGCCCTGGATCGACGCGCAGGAGACTGCCGTTGCGGGCTCCGGTGCCGACGCCAACGACTGGATCGCCCAGACCTGGGCCTATGACCGGCACAATGTCGGCGACACCCTGGTCGACGGCAAGGCGGCCTTCGGCGGCGATCCGATCAAGGCGCTGCACAGCATCAAGGCCAAAACCCTGGTCATGTCGGGCGAGCTCGACCTCTATAACCCGGTCGAGGAAGGCATCGCGGCGGCGCAGGCGATTCCGGACGGGCGTCATCTGACCATTCCGTCCGTGCAGGGCCATGTCGCGGCGGCGGCCGGGTTCAAGCCGGCCGACGTGGAATTCATCAACGTCTCGGTGCGGGATTTCCTCGCTCAGGTCACCAAGGGCTGGAAGACGGTGCAGTAAGCCGAGAGGAGCGACAGGCTGTCTTTCACCTCAGGGCTGCGCTAAGCTCGGTCTATTCTCAACTTCGGGTCGAGACAAGGCATGAGCGATCGGCGACGATCCGGTGCGGGTGCTACGCGGGTGGAACGGCTCCTGACCGGCCCGATCGTCCCGACCCTGCTTGCGCTCGCGGCGCCGATGGTCCTGGTGCTGACGGTCCAGGCCGGGATCAATCTGGTCGAAACCCATTTCATCGGCGGGCTCGGGGTCGAGCCGCTGGCCGGCGCCGCCATGGTGTTTCCGATCATCATGCTGATGCAGATGGTGGCGTCGGGCGGCCTCGGCGGCGGCATCGCTTCCGCGATCGCCCGCGCGGTCGGTGCCGGCGAGCGCGACCGCGCGGCGGCGCTGGTCGGCCATGGCCTGATCCTGGCGACGGTCTGCGGATCGGTCAGCACCGTGCTGGGCCTCGCCCTGGGCCCGGCGATCTATCGGGCCTTCGGCGGTTCGGGCGCGGCGCTGCAGGCGGCGCTCGACTATTCCGACACGGTTTTTGCCGGCATGGTGCTGCTGTGGTGGTCGAACGCGCTGGCGTCTTCCCTGCGCGGTAGCGGCGAGATGCTGGCGACCGCGGCGATCATCCTGGTCTCGGCTGGTACGGCCGTGGTGCTGTCGCCCTGCCTGATTCTGGGCTGGGGGCCGTTTCCCCAACTGGGCGTGATCGGCGCCGGCCTGGCGATCCTGTCCTATTATGCGCTCTGTATCCTGGGCTTCCTCGGCTACCTGATCTTCGCTGCGGCCGGTACCGGCTGGCGCCGGCTGCTCGGATTCGACCGGCGCCTGTTCGCCGATATCCTGTCCGTCGGCGGCCTGTCGACGGTCATGGCGCTGCAATCGGCCCTGGCGGTGATCGTCGTCACCGGTCTGGCCGGCGGCTACGGCACCCTGGTGCTGGCCGGCTACGGCATCGGCTCGCGGCTCGATGCCCTGCTCGTGCCGCCGATCTTCGGCCTGGGCGCCGCGACGGTGACCATGGTCGGGATCAATGTCGGCGCCGGACAGACGCGGCGGGCAGAGCGGATCGCCTGGCTCGGCGCGCTGATCGCCGCCGTCGTGCTGGAGGCGGTGGGATTGCTCGCCGCCGAATTTCCCCGCGCCTGGCTCGGCCTGTTCAGCGACGATGCGGAGGTGCTGAAGGCCGGCGCGCGCTACCTGCATGCGGTGGCGCCGTTCTATGGCTTTCTGGGTGTCGGCACGATCCTGCATTTCGCGGCGATCGGGGCCGGCCGGCCCCGGGGGCCGATGGTCGGCATCACCGCCCGGTTTCTGCTGGCGGCCGGCGGCGGCGCGATGGTCGCGGGCGTGCTGCATGGCACGCCGCATCAATTGTTCGCCATGGTCGCCGACGGTCTCGTCGCTTTCGCCGTCATCAATGCGCTCTTCGTGCTGCGCGGCTCGCTCCGCCGGCGTCCCCCGATCAGGGCGGCGGCAGACCCCCGGCCAGAAAGCCTCCGTCGACCACCAGCGTATGGCCAGTGACGTAGCCGCTTTCGTCGCCGGCCAGATACAGCGCGGCCGCGGCCACATCCTCGGGAGTGCCATAGCGGCCCATCGGAACGTGCCCGGTCCAGGCCCGTCGCTCGGCCGGTGTGTGCACAGCCGCGGCCAGCGGCGTGTCGATCGGGCCGGGGGCGAGCGCATTGACCCGGATGCCCGCGCCGGTCAGTTCGACCGCCATGACCTCGGTCAGCGTGACGATGCCGCCCTTGGAGGCGCCATAGGCGGCCCGCCCGGCATTGCCGCGCATCCCTGAGACCGAGGCGATATTGACGATGGCGCCGCCCCGGCCGGCCGCGATCATCGCCCGCGCCGCCGCCTGGCCCATCAGGAACGTGCCGCGCAGGTTGACCGCCAGGATCCGGTCCAGCACGGCGGCCGGCGTTTCCAGGAACGGCATGCTCCGGGCGATGCCGGCCGAATTCACCAGGATGTCGAGCCGGCCATGCTCGGCCACGACCGCCTCGACCAGACGGCTGATCGAGGCTTCGTCGCCGATATCGGTCTGGTGGAACCGGCCGGGCAGGTCGTCGGCCGGCGGCGTCAGATCCGCGATCGCGATCCGGGCGCCTTCGTTGGCGAACCGGCGCGCGATGGCGGCGCCGATGCCGCTGGCGCCGCCGGTGATGATCGCCACCTTGCCGTCGAGCCGCATTGCCATCCTCCCCTCGGATCGGGTTTGTTGACGGCATTGAACGGCGGATCGTGCCGGCAAGCAAGGGGAGGGGCCACGCCATGCCCAAAGTGATGAATCTCGGCCGGTTGCTGAAACAGGCGGCTGCGCGCTGGCCGGACAAGGCCGGGCTGGTCCAGGGCGACCGGGTCTGGCGCTGGGCCGAACTCGACCGGCGGACCGACGCGGTCGTAGCGGGCTTGCGCCGGCGCGGCATCGGGCCGGGCGACCGGGTCATGATCCATGCCCGCAACGGCAATGCGATGTTCGAAAGCCAATGGGCCGCGTTCAAGCTTGGCGCGGTCTGGGTTCCGACCAATTTCCGCCTGACTCCGCCGGAAGTGGCCTATCTGGCCGAGGCGAGCGGGACCAAGGCGATGATCTACGATCGCGGGTTCGAGGCCCATGCCGATGCGGCGCGGGCGGTGCAGCCGGCCCTGGGACTGCTGGTCGCGATCGGCACGCCGCGCGACGGCGAACTGGCCTACGAGGCGCTCGCGACCGCGCCGTTCGACGCCGCCGAGGCCGAGGCGGCCGAGGTCGAGTATGACGATACGCTGTGGTTCTTCTACACCTCGGGCACGACCGGCCGGCCCAAGGCGGCGATGCTGACCCATGGCCAGATGGCCTTCGTCGTGACCAACCATCTGGCCGACCTGATGCCGGGCCTGGACGAGCACGGCGCCTCGCTGGTGATCGCGCCCTTGAGCCATGGCGCCGGCATCCACGCCCTGGCCCAGGTCGCACGCGGCGCGCCGAGTATTCTCCTATCGACCGACCGGTTCGACGGGGCCGAGGCCTGGCGGCTGGTCGAACGGCACCGGGTCAGCAACATGTTCACCGTGCCCAGCATCCTGACCATGCTGGTCGATCATCCCGACGTCGACCAGGTCGATCATTCCTCGCTGCGCCATGTCATCTACGCCGGCGCGCCGATGTACCGGACGGATCAGAAGCGCGCGTTGGAAAAGCTCGGCCCCGTCATCGTGCAATATTATGGCCTGGGCGAAGTGACCGGGAACATCACCGTGCTGGCGCCGGCGCTGCATTCGCTCGACGACGCGACCAGCCCGGCGCCGATCGGCAGCTGCGGCGTGGCGCGGACCGGCATGGAGATCGGCATCCTCGACGCGGAGGGCCGCCGCCTGCCACCCGATACCGGCGGCGAGATCTGCGTGCGTGGGCCGGCCGTGTTCAAGGGCTATTTCAACAATCCGGCGGCCAACGAAAAGGCGTTCGCCCAGGGCTGGTTCCATACCGGCGACCTGGGCGAGCTCGACAGCCGGGGGTTTCTGACCATCACCGGCCGGGCGTCGGACATGTATATCTCCGGCGGTTCGAACATCTATCCGCGCGAGATCGAGGAGCTGCTGCTGACCCACCCGGCCGTGGCCGAGGCGGCGGTGGTCGGCGTGCCCCATGCCAAATGGGGCGAGGCCGGCATCGCAGTGCTGGTGCTGCATCCGGGCGGCCAGGCGGACGAGCCGGAGATCCTGGCGTTCCTCGACGGCCGGCTGGCGCGCTACAAGCGTCCGGCCCGGGTGGTGTTCTGGCCGGACTTGCCGAAATCCGGCTATGGCAAGGTGCCGAAGGCGCTGGTGCGCCAGCAGCTGACCCAGCGCGGCGAGGACGGGCTGGCTTAAGCGCAGACCTGCCTGAGGCAGCCGCGCAGCCAACGGTGCGCCGGGTCGGCGTCGGCGCGCGGATGCCACATCTGGGCAATGACCAGCGGCGGCGTCGGCACCGGCAGCTCGAACCGGACCAGGCCGTCCAGCCGCGCCGCGGTCGCATGGGCGGTCACATTGGCGATGAAGTCGGTGCTGCGCGCGATGGCCAGCGCGGCCGGGAAAGTGCCGACGATCGCCACGACCCGCCGGGTCAGGCCGAGCGCCGCCAGTGCCTGGTCGATCGGTCCGGTCGCGAGGCCCCGACGCGAGACGCTGAGATGGTCGCAGGCGGCGTAGGCTTCGGGCGTGATCCCAGTCTGCAGCAGCGGATGACCGGTCCGGACGACACCGACGAACCGGTCGCGCAACAGGGTCTGGCGCAGCAGCTCCGGTCCGGTCTCTCCTTCGGTCCCGATGTCCAGATCGATCCGCGCGTCGCGCAGCGCGGTCACGTCCTTGTCCGCCTTGGGCGCGAAGCGCAGGCGGACGCCGGGCGCCGCACCGATGATCAGCGTGATCAGGCGGGCGCCTAACGCCTCGACGAAACCGTCGTTCGCCCGGATCGTGAAGGTCCGTTCCAGCTGGGCCAGATCCAGCTGCCGGTCGCGGCTGAACAGCGCGTCGGCATCCTCGAGTACCTGCCGGACCCGCTCCCGGAGCGCCATGGCACGCGGCGTCGGCACCAGGCTGCGACCGGCGCGGACCAGGATCGGGTCGCCGACCGCCGCGCGCAGCCGCGCCAGCGTTCGGCTCATCGCCGAGGGGCTGAGATGCAGCCGCTTGGCGGCGCCGACCACGCTGCCCTCGGCCAGCAACACGTCGAGCGCCGTCAGCAGGTTGAGATCGCTGGAGGGCATGGGCTTTTCCAATAGAGGCGTCAGACGCACTTATTCATTCCAATCGTTGCGCTTTCCGACAGGGCTTGGCAAGGCGAGGGTGTCGGCAGTTCCCTTCGATCGGAAAATGCCATGTCGCTCGCCGCCGCTCCCACCCTCCGCGCCCTGCCGGCCCAGGGTCCGCTCCTTGCCTGTCTGGCGCTCACCACCCTGTTTGCCCAATTGGGCGCCACCATTGCCAATGTCGGTCTGCCGACCCTGATGACGGCGTTCGGCGTCGGGTTGGGCGCGGTGCAATGGGTGGTGCTGAGCTATTTGCTGGCGGTCACCGCGCTGGTCGTCAGCGTCGGCCGGCTGGGCGACCTGATCGGCAAGAAGCGGCTGTTCCTGGTCGGGATCGCCGGCTTCACGCTCGCCTCGGCCGCCTGCGCCGCGGCGCCGGGTTTGGGCGTGCTGATCGCGGCCCGCGCGGTCCAGGGCGCCGGGGGAGCCGTGCTGATGGCGTTCAGTTTCGCCTTCGTCGGCGAGGCGGTGCCCCAGGCGCGGGCCGGCCATGCCATGGGGCTGCTCGGCACGGTCTCGTCGCTCGGCACGATGCTGGCGCCGTCGCTCGGCGGCCTGCTGATCACCGCCCTCGGCTGGCGCTGGATCTTTCTGATCAACCTGCCGCTGGGCTTGGTCGCGCTCTGGCTGGCCCATCGCCATCTGCCGGACGACCGGCCGCGGGGCGCGGCGCGCACCCGTTTCGACGGCGCCGGGACAGCGGCCCTGGTACTCCTGCTGCTGGGATATACCCTGGCGATGACCGAGGCCCAGCGCGCCGGTTTCGGCGATCCGCTGGTGATCGCGCTGCTGGCCGGGGCCGCGGTCGCCCTGGCGGCGTTCCTGGCGATCGAAGCGCGGGTCGCAAGCCCGCTCGTGCGCCTCAGTCTGTTCCGCGATCCGTTGCTGAGCGCCAGCCTGGCGGCGGGCTTGCTGGTCGCGACCATCATGATGTCGACGATGATCGTGGGTCCGTTTTTCCTGACGCGGGCGGTCGGGCTGTCGACCGGGTCGGTCGGCCTGATCCTGTCGATCGGACCCTTGATCGCGGCGCTGGCCGGGCTGCCGTCCGGCTGGATCGTCGATCGGATCGGCGCGCGCCGGACCATGGTCGGCGGGCTGGTCTGCCTGACGCTGGGTCTCGGCGCCATGTCGCGCGTGACGATCGCCGACGGCGTGATCGGCTATGTCCTCGCCATCACGGCGATCAGCGTCGGCTATGCGTTCTTTCAGACGCCGAACAACACGGCGGTGATGGCCCGGGCGCCGGCCGATCGGCGCGGGCTGGTCTCCAGCCTGCTGACCCTGTCGCGCAATCTGGGCTTCATCACCGGCGCCTCGGTCATGGGGGTGATCTTCGCCCTGGCCGCGGGACCGTTGGCCGGGGCGACGCCGATGGCCGTTGCCGAGGGGCTGCACGTCAGCTTCGAGGTCGCCACGGGCCTGGCGCTGACAGCCCTGCTGCTGGCGGTCACGGCGATGAAATGAAAAAGGAGGGCCCGGTGTCCGACGCCGGGCCCTCCAACCATCCCGGGCCTGCCGTCTGCCAGGGCGGCCGATGGGATGATGCCGATGTCCTAGAAGTGCAGGATCGCGTCCGCGGCGACGAGCACGGTGTAGTTCTTGTTGCCGGGGATGCCGGCGTTCGCATTGCCGTTGAACGCCTTGGCGTCGATCGACCGGTCCCAATCGATCTCCGGGCGGAATTCGATCTGCGGCGACAGCCAATGCTGCAATCCCAGGCCGAAGTTCACATAGCGCGCCTTGGTGCCGGTCCGCTGACCTTCCGCGTCGTCGTAATATTCCGGACGGAACGAGATATTGTCCAAGGGCGAGGCCTGATAGTTCAGGTAGGCGACGGCGCCATAGGCCTCGGCACGGCAGGTCAGTTCCCGCGGGTTGTGGCAGTTGGCCAGATCCGGCGCGTTGAACGGCGTGTATTGCGGCGAGAACGGCGTGCCGCCGCCGGCGATGGCGGCCTGGACCGTCGCATTGTTCAGGTTCGGCACGCCGGTCTGATGGATGTCGTAGGTCTCGAACGACAGATGCCATTTGTTGTTGAACTTATGGTAGTAGGTCATGCCGTACCATTGCAGATTATTATAGCCCCACGAACCGTTGTTGATGCCGTCCATGCAGGGATAGACCGTGTCGCCGCCGTCGTTCCAGGTATAGCGGACGCAGGCGGTGATCGACGGCTTGGCACCGGGGTCCTTGAGGAAGGTCTTGCCCGGAAACAGCGGATTCGGGTCCGGGTTGTTGACGGTCTGGCCGGCATGCCACAGCGTCGATTCCGTGCCGATGTTCACGCCCAGCTGCACCATCAGGTTCGGGGTCACGGCCAGTGTCGCCTGCAACCCTTCATTGGTGTAGTTGTCGAACGTGTACATCATCGAATGGGTGTACATGTAATTGTTCGGCGCCAGCTGCGCCTCGATGTCCGGGATCGAGATATAGCGCCCCAGGCGCAGCATCAGCCCTTGGGCGACCTGCGGGACATAAAGCTCGCCATAGACCATCGGGAAGTCGTAGCCGTTGACGCTGTTGTTCTTCAGCAGCTGGTAGCTGGCGAGGCCGTACGAGGTTGTGTAGCGATAGTTCTCGCCATAGATCGTCGACAGCCGCATGCCCCAGTCGACATGGTCGGTCTGCACCGTGTCGGGCAGGCGCTCGAGATAGACCACCAGCTGGTCCAGCTGAACCGTATTCGGGGTATAGGCATAGGCGATCGGCGCGTTGCCGCCCGGCCGGGTCGTGTTGCTGCTGACGTTGCCGCCGACATTGCCCCAGCCATAGATCTGGAAATTATTGTCCGCCATCCACTTGCCGAACGAGGTGTTCGAGATCGCCGCCATGAACGGGCTGTCGACCGAGGCAGGCCGGGTCACGCCGATCGAGGTCGTGCCGCCGTACGGCCATTCGGTGAACGGCATCGGCGGGGTCGCTTCCGGCGTGGCCGGCCAGCCGTCGCGTCGCGCGGCCGGCGCGCTCGGATCGCTCGGTGCCGCGGTCTGCCCCATCTCCAGCTTGTAATAATTCACGAAGCGCGAGGCGACATCGTCCCCCAGATAGGCATCGAGGCAGCCATAGTCCTTATAAGGATCGACGGCGCCGGTGCAGCTCGTATCGGCATAAGCCGTCTTCGGCAGAGCAGTGAAAAGAAACGCGGGCACCAGCGCCAATGCGAACGGCATCGCGTGGGCCCGAAACGGTCCGGTCATGGAATTTACTCGCACCACTTGCTTGTTGGAGCCGGTAGTCATCATGCCGGTGCGTAAAAAATCCATATAGACTTGGGGCTGTTCCTATGAGCGGCGCGATCATTATTACGCTTATGCGGCCAAATCGTTATTCCGTCTGAGCGACGTCCAGCACCGCCATTCGTCCGCCGCCTGCAGCACTTGGGCGTGCCGGACGCCGTGGGGCGGCGTGCGGTCGAAACGCTGCTCGATCCGGTCGGCCAAGCGGCCGGCGGCGAGCGTGGCGATCTGGGGATTGCAGTCGGGCGCATAGGCCGCCAGCAGCAGCCAGCCGATCGACATGTCGATGTTCTCGGTCGGGTCCGCTTCATATTCCAAGGCCAGCACCTGGCCGGTCAGATAGTCGCGCTCCGCCGCCAGCAGACCCAGCCGCCAGGGATCGCCCGGGACGATCTCCGGTGTCCGGGCGGTCAAGGCCGCATAGAGGGCGCATAACGGTGCCACCGCGACCGGCTGCGGGCCGATGGCAAGATGAAACGCGTGCTCGAAATGCGACATGTCCAGTCTCCGAGATTGAAACTCGCCGGGCTCATGGCAAGCAGAGCCGGGAAGAGCAGCCGATCAGGACCACAGGAGCGTCGCAAAAATCCATGTGCGTCTCGACAGTACCGCGTGAAAGTCGACCAAAAAACGAAGACGTACTTTGCTATATTTCGCGTGAATTTGACGAAATCGGCAAAAGAGCCCTCTCGATTTTTTATGGTCCTTGGATTTAGAACGTCGTCGGCTCAGCAGCTTGGCTGGGCGATCGTGGAAAGTTGAATGATGCGCAGCGTGATTTTTGGAGCTTTGGGGTTGCTGGCGCTGCAGGCGCCGGCTATGGCCGCGACGTCGGCGGCGTGCGATGCCGTCGGGCGGGATTGGCAGGCGGCGGCGTTCTCCACGCCGGCGAAGCCGGCCCAGGCCCGCGTGTCCGGCAATGCCGGATACGAGACGAGCGGCCCGCAGTTTCAGCAGCTGATGCGGGCCATCCGCCAGGCCTGCGCCAGCGACGATCAGGCGGCGGCACTCCAGCAGGCGGCGGTGGCCGAGGGGCTGCTCCATCGCGGCAAGGCCGGTCTCTGACCGAACCGGAACGGCTTCGGCATGACGCGACGGCGGCCTTCGGGCCGCCGTTCGTTTTTATGGGTTTTTGATTCCGCGCGCCCGAAGCTCGTCTCGATATTTCATGGGGACCGCCCCTAGTTGTGAGCCTGGCGAATCATGGCTGCCACAACGGTGGTCTCGCTCTGCAGGCGGAGTCCTTAAACCGACATGTTCGATGCGATCTGGCTGGTCCTGACCCTGGGCCTTTTCGGCGTTGGCCTCGCCTATCTCGCGGCCTGCGACCGCGTGTAGGGGGCATTTCCAATGCTGTTCGATTACATCCTCGGTGGCGTCGTCTCGGTCGGCCTTCTCGGCTACCTGGTCTACGCGCTGATCCATCCCGAGCGCTTCTAGCGCGCTTTCCATTCGGATGATCCATCCGAATGACGAGAATTCGCGCCAGATCAATAAACGTCTGCCGTGATTCGATGACGCGTCATCGAATCACGGTTCGAGGGAAGCCGGCATGACCTTCAACGGAATTTTCCAGATCGCGATCTTTTGTGTCGTGATCATCGCGCTGACCCGGCCGCTGGGCGGCTACATGACGCGCGTGTTCAAGGGCGAGAAGACTCTGTTCTCGCCGATCTTCCGCCCGATCGAAGGGCTGCTCTACAAGGTTGCCGGCGTCGATCCCGATGCCGAGCAGGATTGGCTGGTCTATGGCGCCGCCATGCTGCTGTTCAGCCTGGCCGGCGCGCTGTCGCTCTATGGGCTGATGCGGTTCCAGGACGTACTGCCGCTCAATCCGCAGGGCCAGGCGGCGCTGACGCCGGATCTGGCGCTCAATACCGCGATCAGCTTTGTTACCAACACGAACTGGCAGAGCTATTCCGGCGAGAGCACCATGAGCTATCTGACCCAGATGCTGGGTCTGACGGTGCATAACTTCCTGTCGGCCGCGACCGGCATCGCGCTGGCCATGGCGCTGATCCGCGGTTTCGCGCGGCGCTCGTCCAAGACGATCGGCAATTTCTGGGTCGATATGACCCGCTGCACTTTCTATATCCTGCTGCCGATCTCGTTCGTCTATGCGCTGGTGCTGTGCTGGCAGGGCGTGCCGCAGACGCTCGGCGCCTATGTCGATGCGACCACGCTCGAGGGCGTGAAGCAGACCATCGCGATCGGCCCGGTCGCGTCGCAGGAAGCGATCAAGATGCTCGGCACCAATGGTGGCGGCTTCTTCAATGCGAATTCGGCGCATCCGTTCGAAAACCCGACGGCGCTGACCAACTTCCTGCAGATCGTCTCGATCTTCTCGCTCGGCGCCGCCTTGACCAACGTGTTCGGCCGCATGGTCGGGGCGGAGAAGCAGGGCTGGGCGATCTTCGGCGTCATGGGCATCCTGTTCCTGGCCGGCGTTGCCGTGATCTATCCGATCGAGGCCGGCGGCAATCCGAACATCGCCGCGCTCGGCGTCGACCAGCATGCCAGCCTGCTGCAGGCCGGCGGCAATATGGAAGGCAAGGAAGTCCGCTTCGGCATCGCCAATTCGGCCTTGTTCGCGACGGTCACGACCGACGCGTCCTGCGGCGCCGTCAATTCCATGCACGACAGCTTCATGCCCTTGGCCGGCATGATCCCGATGATCAACATCCAGCTGGGCGAGATCATCTTCGGCGGCGTCGGCTCCGGTCTTTACGGCATGCTGATGTTCGCCATCGTCGCGGTCTTCGTCGCCGGATTGATGGTCGGGCGCACGCCGGAATATCTGGGCAAAAAGCTCGAGGCGCGCGAGGTCAAGATGGCGATGCTCGCCATTCTGATCCTGCCGCTGTCGATCCTGGGCTTCACGGCGGTCGCTGCCGTGCTGCCCGACACGGCGCTGGTCGGGCTCAACAACGCCGGCCCGCACGGCTTTTCCGAGGTGCTCTACGCCTATACCTCGGCGACCGGCAACAACGGCAGCGCGTTTGCGGGCCTCAGCGCCAACACGATCTTCTGGAACGTGACCCTGGCGGTTGCGATGTTCGTCGGCCGCTTCCTGTTCATCGTGCCGATGCTGGCGGTGGCGGGTTCGCTCGGGGCCAAGAAGATCGTGCCGCCGTCGGTCGGCACCTTCCCGACCGACGGCCCACTGTTCGTCGGATTGCTGATCGGCGTCATCCTGATCGTCGGCGGTCTCACCTTCTTCCCGGCGCTGGCGCTCGGTCCCGTGGTCGAGCATCTGGCCCTTTCGGCCGGCAGCCTGTTTTAGCCCGGAGCACACAGATCATGTCCCAACTCGCTCTCGGCCCCAGCGATACCGCGCGCTCCAAGCGCCCGATCTCGCTGTTCGATACCGCCATCCTCGCGCCCGCGATCGGGGATTCCTTCAGGAAGCTCAACCCGCGCACCCTGTTCCGCAATCCCGTGATGTTCGTGGTCGAGGTGGTGGCGGCGCTCACCACCATCATCCTCGCCCGCGACCTGATCATGGGCACCGGCCATATCCTGTTCGAGAGCCAGATCGCGCTCTGGCTCTGGTTCACCGTGCTGTTCGCCAATTTCGCCGAAGCGGTGGCCGAAGGCCGTGGCAAGGCGCAGGCGGACGCGCTCAGGAAGACCCGGACCGAGACCATGGCGAAGAAGCTCGCCGCGGTCGATGCCCGGGACTTCACCGAGGTCCCGGGCATCGCGCTCAAGGTCGGCGATATCGTGCTGTGCGATGCCGGCGACCTGATCCCGTCCGACGGCGAAGTGATCGAAGGCGTGGCCTCGGTCGATGAAAGCGCCATCACCGGCGAATCGGCCCCGGTCATCCGGGAATCCGGCGGCGACCGTTCGGCCGTGACCGGCGGCACGCGGGTCCTGTCGGACCATATCAAGGTCCGCATCACGGCCGCCCAGGGTTCGACCTTCCTCGACCGCATGATCGCGCTGGTCGAAGGCGCCCAGCGGCAGAAGACGCCGAACGAGATCGCGCTCAACATCCTGCTGATCGGCATGACGATCATCTTCGTGCTGGCCACGGTCACGATCCCGAGCTTCGCCATCTATAGCGGCGGCGCGGTTCCGGTCGTCATTCTGGTGGCGCTGTTCGTGACGCTGATCCCGACCACGATCGGCGCGCTCCTGTCGGCGATCGGCATCGCCGGCATGGACCGGCTGGTCAAGTTCAACGTGCTGGCCATGTCCGGCCGGGCAGTCGAGGCGGCCGGCGACGTCGACACGCTGCTGCTCGACAAGACCGGCACGATCACGCTCGGCAACCGCGTCGCGACCGAACTGGTGGCAATGCCCGGCGTGACGCCGCAGGACCTGGCCGATGCGGCGCAGCTGTCGTCGCTGTCGGACGAAACGCCGGAAGGCCGCTCGGTCGTGGTGCTGGCCAAGGAGAAATACGGCATCCGGGCGCGCGAGATGGGCCCGCTCAATGCCGTCTTCATTCCCTTCTCGGCCCAGACCCGCATGAGCGGCGTCGATGTCGGCGGCAGCGCCATCCGCAAGGGTGCGGTCGACGCGATCATCGCCTATGTCCGCGACGTCAACAGCAACCCGAACCTGGCCTTCCCGAAGGAGCTGACCGACGCGACCGAGCGGATCGCCAAGGCCGGCGGCACACCGCTGGCGGTGGCCAAGGACGGCCGCGTGCTGGGCGTCATCTATCTGAAGGACGTGGTCAAGGGCGGCATCAAGGAACGTTTCGCCGAGCTGCGGCAGATGGGCATCCGCACGGTCATGATCACCGGCGACAACCCGCTGACCGCCGCCGCCATCGCCGCCGAGTCGGGGGTCGACGATTTCCTGGCTCAGGCGACGCCGGAGGCGAAGCTGAAGCTGATCCGCGACGAGCAAGCCAAGGGCAAGCTGGTCGCCATGTGCGGTGATGGCACCAACGATGCCCCGGCACTGGCCCAGGCCGACGTCGGCGTGGCGATGCAGACCGGCACGGTCGCGGCGCGCGAGGCCGGCAACATGGTCGATCTCGACAGCGATCCGACCAAGCTGATCGAGATCGTCGGCATCGGCAAACAGCTGCTGATGACGCGCGGCGCGCTCACGACCTTCTCGATCGCGAACGATGTCGCGAAATATTTCGCGATCATTCCGGCCATGTTCATCGCGTTCTATCCGCAGCTCCAGGCGCTGAACGTCATGCGGCTGGCGACACCGGAAAGCGCCATCCTGTCGGCGATCATCTTCAACGCGCTCATCATCATCGCGCTGATCCCGCTGTCACTGAAGGGCGTGCAATACCGGCCGCAATCGGCCTCGCGCCTGCTCGCCCGCAACGTGCTGATCTACGGTATCGGCGGCGTGATCGTGCCGTTCGTCGGCATCAAGATCATCGACGTGCTCGTCTCGTCGCTCGGTCTTATCTAGTGGTCCGATCCTAACGCTTGATTCGCAAGCGTTAGGTGAATCGGACCACCAGACCAATACGTTTGTGGGAAAATCAGACGGACTGATCCGTCTGATTTTATCCACGAGGGATCCCAGATCATGTTGAAGGAAATCCGCCCGGCCCTGGTCATGCTCCTGCTGTTGAGCGTGATCACCGGCCTCGTCTATCCCTACGCCGTGACCGGTGTCGCCAAGGTCCTGTTCCCGCATCAGGCCACGGGCAGCCTGATCGAGCGGGACGGCAAGGTCATCGGATCCAGCCTGATCGGCCAGAATTTCACCGGCGATCAGTATTTCCATGGCCGTCCGTCGGCCACGACCGACACCGACCCGAACGATCCGACCAAGCAGGTGCCCGTGCCTTACAAGGCCGACGCCTCGACCGGCTCGAACTACGGCCCGACCTCGCAGGCCCTGATAGACCGGGTCAAGGGTGACGTCGCGACCCTGAAGGGTGGCAGCGATGCGCCCGTGCCGGTCGATCTGGTGACCGCGTCCGCTTCCGGCCTCGATCCGGACGTGACGCCGGCCGGCGCGCTGTTCCAGGCCGAACGCGTCGCCAAGGCGCGCAATCTGCCGGTCGAGCGGGTGAAGGATCTGATCGCGGCCCATGTCGAGGGTCGGACCGGCGGCGTGCTGGGCGAGCCGCGCGTCAATGTGCTGGCGCTCAATCTGGCGCTCGACGACCTGAAATAGGCGCTGACGCGCTTCTCGCGGGATCGTGATTCGTCTTCGGGAGTTGCAGGCCTAATTCTACCGTTCATGATCTGACCCTGCGGCGCGTCCGGCTTTCGGACGCGCCGTCCTTCTTGGATGCAGCATGACGGCGACGGCGATCCCTACGACCAAGCCCGCGAAGATGCGCGATCCGCGGCTCGATTTCTTCCGCGGCATCGCGATGTTCGTGATTCTGGTCAGCCATACGCGCATGGATTGGCTGTCGGACTGGATTCCGGCCCGCTTCGGTCTGTCCGATGCCGCAGCCATGTTCGTGTTCGTGTCGGGCTATGCCGGCGGCATGGCGTTCGGCGGGGTCTACAAGCGCGCCGGCTGGCTGCTCGGCACCGCGCGCATCGGCCTCCGGATCTGGCAGCTCTATATCGCCCAGCTGGCGATCGTGCTGGCCGTCGCCGCCGTCGCGGTCGCGGCCAACCATGTCATTCCCGGTCCGGACGATTACCGCTCGATCCTGCAGCTCGACCATCTGTTCAAGGACCCGTCGGAGGCACTGCTCGGCATCGCGACGCTGACCTACGTGCCGCATTATCTCGATATTCTCCCGGTCTATATGGTCGTGCTGGCGCTGGTGCCGATCGCGATCCTGCTGGCCCGCTTCATTCATCCGCTGGCGGTGCTCGGTGCGTCGATCGCGCTCTGGGCGCTCGCCAACCGGTTTGGCTGGAATCTGCCGGGCGACGCCAGCGAACCGCGCGGCTGGTTTTTCGACCCGTTCTGCTGGCAGATCCTGTTCTTCACCGGCTTCTCGCTGTCGATGAAATGGCTGAAGCCGCCGCCGGCCGACGCGCGGATCTTCTGGGCCGCCGTCGGCTATATCCTGTTCGGCGTCGCCGTGACGGTGCCGGCGATCTATCAGACCGTGCCCGGTCTGGATGGGCTGCAGGCCTGGATCGTCGATCATGCCGACAAGACCTTCCTGGACCCGCTGCAGATCCTGCATTTCTTCGCGACGGCCTATGTCGCGGTCTATGTGCTGATCGACCGGCTGCATCTGATCCAGCACGATTACGTCCGGCCGATGGTGAAATGCGGCCAGCAGGCGCTGTCCCTGTTCCTGGCCGGGATCGTGCTGGCCGACCTGGGCGGCATGGCGTTCGACCGGCTGGGCGATGGGCTGGGCGCCCAGATCCTGGTGAACGGCATCTGCTTCGCGGTGCTGTTCGCCATGGCTTACGGCGTTGCCTGGATCAAGGCCGCGCCGTGGAACCGGCCGAAGCTGGTGCCGGCGACCGCCAAGACCGCCGAACCCGCGGCCAATGCCCGCACGACAATCCTGCCTTCGATTTCGGTCCGCTGACCGCTACAGTCTCTAGCGTCGGATGGGAGCGGGCGGCATGCAGACGGCTGAGATCATGGTTGCGGGGGTCGAACTCTATGGCGTCGTCGGTCTGGCCGTCGCGCTGGGATTCGTGACCGTCGGTGTTCTGCGCGCCATGCCCCACGCCGGTCCGGTGACCTGGGGCGCCCGCGTGCTGCTGCTGCCGGGCGCGGCCGTGCTGTGGCCCTGGGTGCTGCGGCGCTGGCTCGCCGGCAGGACCGATCGATGAGGCGGCCGCATCGCCGATGGCACCGACGCCTCTGGATGGTCCTGCCCGGCCTGATCGGGCTCGGCTTCGTGGCGGCGCTGGTCCTGCGCCCGGCGGCACCGACCGGCAACGGTCCTCTGGTGAGCGGGAGCGTTCGGTGAGCGCGGGGTTCCGGGCGGTGCAGTGGAACGCCCACAAGCGGTTCTACGACGCGGTCGTCGGGATCGGCATCCTCGTCTACCTGGCCGGCTTTTCGCTGCTGGGGCCCCATCTGCTGCCGTCCGATCATCCGGTCACGCCCGAGATCATCCGCACGCGCGCGCTCGGCAGCTGCGGTCTGCTGATGCTGACCTTGATCCTGGCGATCGGGCCGCTCGCCCGGCTCGACCGGCGCTTCCTGCCGCTGCTCTACAACCGCCGGCATTTCGGCGTGCTGACCTGTCTGGTCGGCCTCGCCCATGCCTGGTCGGCGATCGATTGGTATCATGGCCAGGGCCGGCTGCCGCCGCTGGTCTCGCTGCTGTTCAGCAACGCGAATTACGGCAGTTTCCTGGGCTTTCCGTTTGAAATACTGGGCCTCGCGGCCCTCGTCATCCTGATCGTCATGGCGGTCACCAGCCATGATTTCTGGCTGGCTTTTCTGACCCCGCCGGTCTGGAAGGCGATCCATATGGCGGTCTATGCCGCGTTCGGCCTGCTGGTGCTGCATGTGGCCCTGGGCGCGATGCAGGCCGAACGCTCGCCGATCGTGCCGATCCTGCTGGGCGGTGCGGTGCTGCTGCTGGGCACCTTGCACATCCTGGCCGCGCGGCGCGAACGGACGGTGGACGACACCGCCGCGGCCGCCGACGCGACCGGCTGGCTGCTGGTCGGCACGGTCGACGATCTGCTGGCGGCGCTGCCCGACGGCCAGGCGAGGATCGTGGTGCCGCCCGGGGGCGAGCGCATCGCCGTGTTCCGTAACGGCGGGACCTTGTCGGCGATCATCAATGTCTGCGCCCATCAGAACGGCCCGCTCGGCGAAGGCCGGATCATCGACGGCTGCGTCACCTGTCCCTGGCACGGCTTCCAGTTCCGGCCCGAGGACGGCTGCGCGCCGGCGCCCTTCACCGACAAGATCGCGACCTACCGCCTGAAGTGCCAGGCCGGGGCCGTGCTGGTCGATCCGCGGCCGCTGCCGCCCGGCACGCGCGTCGAACCGCTCGAACTCGGAGCCTCCCATGGCTGACCCAGCGCCGCCGTTCTATGTCGGCTATCTGAAACTGCCGCGCGGCCTCAAGGGCTTTCTGGCGGCCGTGCTGGCGATCCTGCTCGTCGTCGACGGCGGCCTCGCCGTCCTGGCCTTCGCCGGACAGCCGCCGCACGCGACCGGCGATTGGGGGACCGAGGGCGAGGTCAGCTATATGGGCCAGTTCCAGGCCAAGCCCTATCCGCTGGTCCGGCTGTTCCGGACCGGCAAACAGCCCGCGCGCGCGGTGCTGCTGGTCGGCAAGGGCAAGGACGGCCCGCCGCTCGGCATGGACGATCTCGACGGCGCCATGGTTGAGGCGCGCGGCTATCCGGTCCTGCGCGGCGATCTGGCCGTGCTGCAGATCGACAATCCCCCGGTGCGCCAGGACGCCTCGCGCCTGGACCCGCTGCCGGCAGGACCGGCCGAGCCGGCGACGCTCACGGGCGAGATCGTCGATTCCAAATGCTATGCCGGCGCGATGAATCCGGGCGAGGGCAAGGCGCATGAAAGTTGCGGCTCCTTCTGCCTCTATGGCGGCATTCCGGCCTTGTTCGTGACCAACGGCGCGGATGGCGCCGTGCGCTGGTATCTGATGGCGGCGCCGGACGGCGGTCCGGTCGGCGATGCGGCGCGCGCGCTGGTCGGCCGGTCAGTGACGTTGGCAGGCACGATCCGGCGCGGCGACGGGTTGGCGACCTTCAGCGTGGCACCCGACCAGCTGGCGGCCAACTGATGCGCCGGCTGCTCATCCTGCTGGCGTGCCTGATCGCGGCGCCGGCCCTGGCCTCGCCGTCGCAGGTTCTGCGAAACGAGGCGGCGCCGAGTGCGGCATTGGGCCATCCGCTGAAGTTCGTGCTCTACCTGCCGCCCGACTATGATCTGGGGCACGTACCGCTGCCGGTGGTCTATCTGCTGCACGGCGCCCTGGGGGGTGCGGTCGACTGGGTCGATCAGGGTAATCTGCAGCAGATCGTCGACCAGCTGATCGCGGACCATCGCCTGCCGCCGGTGATCATCGCCATGCCCGACGGCGGACCGAATTCCTGGTACATGGATTCGGCCGTGGGTTCGGGCAATATCGCGACCGCGGTCGAGCAGGACCTGCCGGCCTACGTCGAGCGCAGGTGGCGGGCGCGCACCGACCGGCACGGCCGGGTCATCGCCGGCTATTCGATGGGCGGCTATGGCGCGCTGCGTTTCGCGCTGATGGCGCCGGACCGTTATGCCGCCGCGGCCGCGATGAGCGGCGCCTTCTGGACCGATGTGACAGCCGATACGAAATTCGACGAGGGCATACAGCGCATCTTTCAAGGGGCGTTCGGCCGGCCGTTCGACGCGCGCCGCTTCGTCGCCGCCAATCCGATGACGCTGGCGGCGGCGCTGCGTCCCGGCGGCCCGGTTCCCGCGATCTATTTGACCTGTGGCCGGCAGGACCGCTATCACCTGGACCAGGAACAGGCGATCATGGTCCGTCGTCTGGTCGCCATGCATATCCCGGTCGAGACGGCGCTGACGCCGGGCGACCATGATTGGGACACCTGGTCTGCGGCTCTGCCCGCCGTGCTGGAATTCCTCGCCCGGTCTTTTGCTGTCGCGCCGAAAAGCTAGGACGGCTATGACGGGCGGGTGAGTGCTCCATCCGACATAAGTTCGCCGATCGGCGTGTTCGATTCCGGTGTCGGCGGCCTGACCGTGCTGGGCGCGCTGCGCCGCCGCCTGCCGCAGGAGGCGATGATCTATCTGGGCGACACCGCCCGCGTGCCCTATGGCCCGAAAAGCCCCGAGACCGTGGCCGCCTATACCGGCGAGGCGGCGGCCCATCTCGTGGCCCAGGGCATCAAGCTGCTGGTCGTCGCCTGCAATACGGCGACGGTCCATGCGCTGGCCGGTCTCGAGCGCCGCTATCCCGATCTGCCGATCCTGGGCGTGGTCGAACCGGGTGCCGCCGCGGCGGCTGCCGGGTCGAAGAGCGGCCGGATCGCCGTCATCGCGACCGAAGGCACGGTCCAGTCCGGCGCCTATGACGCGGCGATCAGGCGGTTGCGGCCGGACGCGACCGTGGTGTCGCGCGCCTGCGGCATGCTCGTGGCACTGGCGGAGGAGGGCTGGGCCGAGGATGTGGTGGCCGAGGCGGTGCTGCGCCGCTATCTGGGCCCGATGTTCGAGCAGGATCCGCATGCCGCGCCGGATTGCCTGGTGCTGGGCTGCACCCATTTCCCGCTGTTCAGGCCGGCGATCCGGACGCTGTTCGGCCCCTGGGTGACCCTGGTCGATAGTTCGGCGACCGTGGCGGCCGCCGTCGCGGCGCTATTGGCTGCGCGCGGCCTCGCCCGGACCGACGATGCCTCTGCGCCCAAGCCCCGTTATCTGGTGACCGACAGTCCCGATCGCTTCGCGCGGATCGCCTCGCGCTTTCTGGGCGAACGGATCGAGCCCGACGAGATCGAACGGATCGCGCTGCCCGGGCCGCGGCTTTCGACCGCCCGGCGGCGTGTTGCCGAGTGAGATGCCAGACGGGAAGGGTTGCCCCTTCCCTTACTTCAGCAGGTTCAGGATCGACGCGTTCTGCTGACCGGAGACGGACAGGGACTGGATGCCGATCTGCTGGCGCAGTTCCAGTGCCTGCGAGTCCGCCGCTTCGGTATTGAGATCGGCCAGCGTCAGCTTGTCGCCACCCTGCGACAGGGTGGTGGTATAGTTGGCGGTGAAGCTCGACCGGGCCTGCAGGATCGAGACGTTGATGCCGAGCTGGGCGCTGATCGCTTCGTTCTGGGCAATGGCGGCGTCGATCCGGTTGTCGGAAGCGCTGAAGATCGCCTCGGCCTCGGAGACGGTGATGGTGCCGCCGCCGACGTTCGCCGCACTCGTGAGGTCGAGCTGGGAGAAGCCCTTGATTGCGATCGCGCCCGGGGTACCGGCAGAGAATACCACATTGGAAAAGTTGATCGAGCCATTGGCGTTGAAGACGTTTTGGGCGCCGGTGAAGAGCGACTGCGTGTTGCCGGTGCCGGTCGCACACAGGTTGAAGCCGGTGATCTTCAAAGTCGCGGCCGTCCGCTCGGAGAACTGCGTCGTCAGCGCCGATGACGAGGAGGTCAGGATGTTGAGGCCCTGATAGGTCGCGTCCTTGACCAACTGGGCCAACTGCAGTCCGATACTCTTGAATTCGGTCGTCGCGGCGGTGCGCTGCGACAGAACGGCGCCTTTGGCGCCTTCGAGCGTGCTCTTGAGCTCCTTCAGCAGGCCGTCGACGGCCGAGGTCGCCGTGAGGGCGGCGGTCACGGCCGACACGCTCTGATCGATGTTGGCCTTGACGGTGTTTAGCGCCGACGACCGGTCATAGAGCGATGTCGAGCGGAAATAGGCGACGGCATCGTCGGTGACGCTGTTGACCTTCTTGCCGGTGTTCAGGGCCTCCTGGGTCGTATTGAACAGGTTCGACGCTTGCTGCAACTGGAGCAGAGTGTCCTGCTGGACGGCGGTCAGGGTAATGTTGGACATGGCACACTTCCTTTAAGGACAGGGTCCGCCGTGCTTTGCTGACGGGTTCGAACCTGGGTTGACACCACGCTCGGGCCGTACCGTTGACGTTTCCGTCCGGGCTTTTCCCGGCTGGAACGGCAGCGGAACGAGCCGAGCCTTTCATCAGTCCAATCGGCAAGGGGTGTGCCAGCGCCCCGGCAAGGGCGCCAATTCCCATATAACTGTCTGCAAAATATAGAGTATTTCTGTATTCGTCCCGCCGCGGCGGACCATTTGGCGCGGCGGACGACGGATCGGATTTTCCGGTCTCGGCAAAAATTTCCGAGCGCGGAAAGGCCATTTCCGGCAGTTTCTGCTGGGCAGCTTGATAGAACCGAAGTCGCCAGGCACAAAAAAACGGGCGGCATTTCTGCCGCCCGCCTTGGTCATCCGGAGATGTGTCGCGCGTTACTTCGTCTTGCCGCCGCCGATGTCCTCGTCCCACTTATGGAACGCGGCAACCATGGTGTTGGCGTCGAGCGGCGTTTCGATCTTGTTGTTCTTGATCAGGGCGTCATATTCCGGCCGGCCATATTCGGCGATCGCATCCTGGCTGTCCTTGGGGGCCATGCTGAGCGGCACGTCCTTGACGGCGGGACCCGGATAGAAATAACCGTCGTCATAGGCGTAGGCCTGGGCGTGCGGGGTCATCATATAGGCCATCACGTCGAGCGCCACGGCCAGATGGTCCGGCGAGATGCCCTTCGGAACGGCCATGTATTGCGCGTCGCTGACCCAGTGAAAGCCCTTGAGGGTGCCGACCTTGGCGCTCTTGGGCACGGTGCCCAGCACGCGCGGATTGATGTCCCAGCCGGTGGTCGACACGATCATGTCGAGCGAGCCTTCGCCCAGCTGCTTCATCGTCGTACCGGTGCCGGACGGGTAATATTCGATATATTGGCCCAGATCCTTCAGATACGCCCAGGTCTTGTCCCAACCATGGATCGGGTCCTTCGGGTCCTTGTCGCCCAGGATGTAGGGCAGGCCCATCAGGAAGGTCCGGCCGGGACCGGAATTGGCCGGGCGCGCGTACATGAAGCGGTTGGGATGGGCCTTGGCCCAGGCCAGCAGGCCTTCGGCCGACGTCGGCACGTCCTTGACCCGCTCCGGCGCATATTCGATCAGCGGACCGGACGGATAATAGACGACCGTGACGCCGTAGCCTTGGCCGAGCTTCTGCATGTCGAGCGCGGCCGGCAGGTAGTTCGCATCGAGGTCCGGCAGCTTGCTGGTGTAATCCGGGTCCATTTTCAGCCAGAGATTCTGGTCGATGCCGGCGGCCAGGCCGTCGAGGCCGGTCAGCACGATATCGATGTCCAGGTGGCTCGCGTCCTGCTGGGCCTTGATCTTGCCGGCCAGTTCAGGCGCCGGCGCCTTGGTGTAGTTGAACTTGGCGACGCGGTCGGGATGGGCCTTGCGGTAATCCTCGAAACCCTTCTGGGTCAAGGCAAGCGCGCCGCCGACGTCGATGATGTTGATCGTCTGCGCCGATGACGGCAGCGGCGGAGCATCCGCCGCGCGTGCATGCGAGACGCTCGCGACCAGCATCGCGCCCAGTGCGACACCGGCAAGCGCCCGGCGTGTCAGTTTCAGTCCTTGGCCAGCCATCAAAATCCCTCCCCAACGGTTCTTGGTACGACAAATCCAGCCGCGGCTCTAAGGCCGCGTGCGTTCGAATGGGACGGTTCCATCTTTCCGCCGTCTGGTCAATTGGTAATGCGGTCTGGCCAATTTTCGATGCGGCAAGATGTACGATGTTTTTGCTTGATCTCCGCCCGGCATCGCGAGACCGTAAAGTCAGACAAAAGAACAAAAGTTCTGTCATCCAGGGGGAAACATCAATGTCTAGAAGGCATACCACGGCGGGCGCGGTCATCGCGCTGGCGCTGGGCTTCGGCGGCGCCACGGCCGCATCGGCCGGCGAGATCAAGATTGGCATGGTCACGCCGATCACTGGCCCGGCCGCGGAATCCGGCAAATACGCGCAGATCGGCGCCAAGATGGCGATCGACGAGATCAACGCGGCCGGCGGCGTGAATGGCGATATGCTCACCCTCGTCGTCGAGGACGACCAGACCAGCAACCCCGGCATCATCGCCGCCTTCTCGCGGCTGGCGACCCAGACCGATATCCCGGTGTTCCTGGGCTCGGTCCGCTCGACCCAGGTCGATGCCATGTCGCCGGATATCGTCAAGCTGGGCAAGCCGGTGTTCATCGGCGGTACGGCGCCGCAATTGACCCATCAGGGCAATCAATGGCTGTTCCGCTGCCGGCCGAACGACAGCTATTCCGCCCGGGTCATCGCCGATTTCGGCGTCGATACCCTGGGCCTGAAGAAATGGGCCATCGTGCATTCGACCGATGCGTTCGGCAGCGGCGGCATGAACGCCCTGACTGCGGCGCTCAAGAAGCGCGGGCTGGATCCCGCTTTGATCCAGGGCTACCCGAACCAGTCGCCGGATTTCTCGGCCGTGGTCCTGGCGGTGAAATCCTCGGGCGCCGACGTCGTCGGCAGCTATTTCACCTTCGAGACCGACCTCGGCACCTTCGCCAAGCAGATGAAGCAGTTCGGCGTGCAGGCGAAATGGGTGGGCTCGCCCTCGATCACCGACGCGACCGCGCTCAAGCTGGCCGGTCCCGCCTTGAACGGCACCTATGGCGTCGCCGATTTCGCGGCGGATTCGAGCCCGGAAGCGAAGGCGTTCTCGACGAAATACGAAGCCATCGCCCATACCATCGCCGATAATTTCTCGTCCTGGACCTTCGATGCGGTCCATATCGCCGCCAAGGCGATGATCGACGCCAAATCGACCGACCCGGCCAAGGTCCGCGAGGCGATCCTGGCGATCAAGGGCTACAAGGGCGTCGAGGGCACCTATAATTTCGACCAGAACGGCGACGGCCTGCATGGCTACAACGTCGTGAAGAACGACGGCGGCAAGATCGTGTTCGACAAGCACGTCGACTATACCGACTGATCGCCCGGCCTGGCGGGACCGGAAAGCCGGTCCCGCCTGATCCTCCCTGTTCATCTTCGAGGAAGCCGATGGCGATCTTTCTGCAGCTCCTGTTCACCGGCATCGGCATCGGGGCGGTCTATTCCCTGGTGGCGCTGGGCTTCGTGCTGATCTATCGCGCCACCAACGTGGTGAATTTCGCCCAGGGCGAGTTCGCCATGCTCGGCGCCTATGCCATGGTCGTGCTGACCCAGGATCTGGGGCTGCCCTATTGGGCGGCGATCCCGCTCAGCCTGGTCGCGATGGGGATCATCGGCGCGCTGTTCAATCTCGGCGTCTATTACCCGCTGCGCCACCGCTCGTTCCTGCCGGTCGTGATCTCGACCATCGGCGCTTCGATCCTGCTGACCAATTCGGTGCTGGTCGGCTATGGCCCGGCGCCCGAAAGCCTGCCCGGCATGTTCGACTTCCCGGGCTTCCAGATCGGCGAGGTGTTCCTCGACAGCCAGTATCTGCTGATCATCGCGGTCACGATCCTGCTGGTCCTGTTCCAGTATTTCTTCTTCGAGCACACGCTGCTCGGCAAGAAGATGCAGGCGACCTCGCAGGATAAGGAAATGGCGAGCCTGCTCGGCATTCCGGTCGCGCGCATGATCATGCTGACCTTCATCTATTCGGCGATCCTGGGCGGGTTGGCCGGCATCCTGGTCGCGCCGATCCTGTTCGTGTCGGTCGGGCTTGGCAGCCAGGTGGCGCTGAAGGCCTTCGCCGCCTCGATCATCGGTGGGTTCGGCGACGTGACCGGCGCCATCGTCGGCGGCCTGTCGCTCGGCATCATCGAGACGTTCGGCGCGGCGTACATTTCCGTGCCCTACAAGGACGCGTTCGCGTTCCTGGTGCTGTTCGGCTTCCTGCTCATCCGCCCGCAGGGCCTGTTCGGCGAGAAGGTGGCGCAAAAGGCATGAGCACCATCCATAAGAAAGTGATCCCGCTGCTGCTGCTCGTCGCGGCGGCGTCCATCATCCTGCCCCTGGTCCACCCGATCAACGGCTACCTGCTGAACCTGTTCATGCAGGCGGCGACCTATGCCATGGCGGTGCTGGGATTGACCGTCGTGCTGGGCTATGCCGGCCAGATCTCGATCGCCCAGGCCGGCTTCTTCGGTCTCGGCGCCTATGGCGTCGCGATCGGCACGACCATGCTGCATCTGCCGTTCCTGCTGGCGCTGCTGCTGGGCGTGTTCGTCGCGGGCCTGCTGGGCGCCATCCTGGGCGCCTCGACCCTGAAGCTCGCCGGGCATTACCTCGCCATGGTGACGATCAGCTTTCAGCAGATCCTGACCCTGGTGCTGACCAACTGGATCGGCCTGACCAACGGCCCGGACGGCATCCGCAACATCCCGCGCCCGAGCCTGTTCGGCGTCTCGCTGGAGGATTCCGACCGCTATCTGGGGCTGTGCCTGGCCGTACTCTATGGCGTGGGCTTCTTCGTCTGGTGGCTGAAGGGCACCAAGCTCGGCCTCGGCATGCAGGCGGTGCGCGACAACGAGCTGGCGGCCGAGGTCGTCGGCGTCGATACCTACCGGGTCAAGGTCACCGCCTTCTGCCTGTCGGCGCTGCTGGGCGGGCTCGGCGGCGGGCTGTTCGCCGGCGGCTTCGGCTATATCAGCCCGGACCAGTTCAGCTTCAACGAGTCGGTCGTGCTGCTGACCATGGTGCTGCTGGGCGGCGCCGATGCCGCGCTGGGCTCGGTCGTCGGCACGGCACTGCTGATCCTGCTGCCGGAATGGCTGCGCTTTCTGCGCGGCGCCTATCTCGCGGTCTATGGCCTGGCGGTCATCCTGATCATGGTGTTCATGCCGACCGGGCTGTGGGGCCTGTTGTCGCGCCTGGCCGGGCCGCCGCGCCTGCGCGAGCGGGCGGTGCCGGATGTGCTGACGCTAGGCCAGCCGGATGCCGTCCAGGGCGGCCCGCTGCTTGAGATCAAGGGGTTGGCCAAGTATTTCGGCGGGCTGAAGGCGCTCGACGGTGTCGATATCTCGGTCGAGCGCGGCAAGGTCCATGCGCTGATCGGGCCCAACGGCTCCGGCAAGACGACCATGCTCAACGTGCTGAGCGGCATCTACCGGCCGACCCGGGGCGAGGTGCTGGTCGATGGCGTCAAGGTCTCCGGCCTGGCGCCCCATGCGTTGGCGGCGGCCGGCGTCGGGCGCACGTTCCAGAACATCCGGCTGTTCCACAGCCTGACCGTGCTGGAAAATGTCGTGATCGGCGCCCAGCGGCCGCACAACAGCGCGGCCCAGACGCCGGACCAGGTCCAGCGCCGCGCCATGGCGGCGCTGGATTTCGTCGGCATGGCGGCCCGTGCCGATCTCAAGGTCGCCAGCCTGCCCTACGGCCATCAGCGCCTGGTCGAAATCGCCCGCGCGCTGGCCGGCAACCCGACGCTGCTGCTGCTCGACGAACCGGCCGCCGGCTTGAACCTGACCGAAAAGCAGGAGCTGGTCGGCCTGCTGAAACGGCTGGCCGGCCATGGCCTGACCCTGTTCCTGATCGACCATGACATGAACCTGGTCGAACAGATGGCCGACCGGATCACCGTGCTGAATTTCGGCAAGCGCATCGCCGAAGGCACGCCGGCCGAGGTGCTGCGCCACCCCGACGTGATCGCCGCCTATCTGGGAGAGGTGCCGGACGATGCCGCTGCTTGAACTGCACGAATTGTCCGCCGCCTATGGCGCGGTCGAGGCGCTCAAAGGCCTGTCGCTCCAGGTCGGCGAGGGCGAGATCGTGGCCTTGCTCGGTTCGAACGGCGCCGGCAAATCGACCACGCTCCGGACGATCTCGGGCCTGATGAAGCCCAAGGCCGGCCGCGTGCTGTTCGACGGCCAGGACATCGGCGGGATGCATCCGGAAAGCGTCGTGCGCCTGGGCGTCGCCCATGTGCCCGAGGGCCGGCGCGTGTTTCCGGGATTGACGGTCAAGGAGAACATCATGCTCGGCGCCTCCAACCGGCGCGGCGTCGCCCGGCGCCAGCTGGAGACCGAGGTCGACGAGATGTTCGAGCTGTTCCCCGAGATCCGCCGCTTCTCGGGCGCGCTCGGCTGGACGCTCTCGGGCGGCCAGCAGCAGATGGTCGCGGTCGCGCGCGGCCTGATGTCGAAGCCGCGCCTGCTGCTGCTCGACGAGCCGTCGCTGGGCCTGGCGCCGCTGATCGTGCAGCAGGTGTTCCGCATCATCAGCCGCATCCGCGAGCGCGGCACGACCGTGCTGCTGGTCGAACAGAACGCGCGCACCGCGCTCTCCGTTGCCGATCGCGGCTATGTGCTGGAAACCGGCCGCCTGATCGTCGAAGGCAAACCCGACCAGCTGTGGAACAACGACGAAGTGCGCGCGGCCTATCTGGGTGGGCGGGTGACCGAGGGGGGCGGTGCGAAGGCCGACCAGATCTGATCGGTGTTCGCACGGACGTTTCTGATCGTCTGGATGAACTCATCCCGAGGGAGCGCGCGCGGGCGAAGCCTGAATCAGCTCGGGGGTCCAAAGGCTGGGCGGAAAGGGGACGTCGAAGCCCTCGCCGCTTCCGGACCTCGGATTATGACTGAGCCCGCGTGGACTCTCATGGACGGGCCCGGGCAAGCCGCACCTCTGACCGTGGACAGTAGATCCCGTTATTGCTCCTTCTTGAACAGGTCCTGGAAGATCAGCTGGCCCCAAGTGCGGCCGCGTGCGTGCACCAGCGCGCCACCCTCGTTGAGCTTTCCCAGCGTGACGGGTGCGAACCCGAGTTGTTTGGCCAAGGCCGCCACGGGAGCGGTCGCGTCCTCGTCGTCGCTCGACAGAAAGACGACCCGGTGGCCGCCCTCGACGATCGGATCGGTAGCCAGGGTGGCTGCAATCAGGTGATTGAACCCTTTGACGAGCTTGGCGCCGGTGAACGCCTTCGCGACGAAGGCGGAGGACGGGAGACCGTCCAGCTCTTCAGGGACTGGAAACACGTTCGTCGCGTCGATGACTGTCTTGCCTTCCCAGCTCGGCAGAGCCTTCGCAACCTCGCGGTGCTCCCAGAACGGGATTGCCAAGATGATCGTGTCGGCCTCGACTGCATTCTGCAGAGACTTGGCGATGACCGTGGGTCCGATCGCCCGAGCCTGCGGCGCCAATGTCTCGGGCGGACGGCGGCTCGCGACGGTCACGTCGATGTTTTTACGGGCGAAGGCGTGGGCGAGGGCCTGGCCGATCTTGCCGAATCCTACAATCGCGTAGCTCATAATGCTTCTCCGATCCGTGTTGATATTGATTCCCCGGCCTTCAACGGCGCCGGGTTATCCGTTCCGCTGTATGGCGACCTCGCGCGGCCGGACCGACCGATCAGCGCGGAAGTCGTTCCACCGTGGACACGCTGGCTCCCGCCGATCAGCCACTTCCGGCGATCCGGCGCGATTTCAAATGGCCGAGAAGCCGCCGTCGACAGACAACTCCACCCCATTCACGAAGCTCGAATCGTCTGAAGCAAGAAATAGCGCGACCGCCGCAATTTCCTCAGGACGCCCCATCTTTCCCCGCGGGATCAGGGATTCGAACATCAGCTTCGCCTCCTCAGTGAGAACTTGGTCCTGCATCGGTGTGGCGATCGGTCCCGGGCTCAGCACGTTCACCCGGATATTCCTGCCCTTCAGTTCGTTGAGCCAAGTGCGTGCGAACGAGCGCAACGCCGCCTTGCTCGCCGCATACACGCCGTAACCAGGAAAACCTTTCACCGAAGCAACTGACCCGGTCATGAAGATCGATCCGCCATCGTTGAACAGCGGCAACGCCCTCTGAACCGTAAACAGCGTGCCGCGCGTATTCAGGCCGAAGGTCGCATCGAAATGCTGCTCGGTAATCTCGCCCAGTGGGACGGCTTCGCCCAAGCCGGCGCTCGCGTACAGGACGTCGATCCTGCCCTTTTCCCGCTTGACCGTGTCGAACAGACGGTCGAGGTCATCGAGATTGGCCGCGTCGCCACGGACGCCGGTTACGTTCCGGCCAATCAACTTGACGGCCTCGTCGAGCGTCTCCTGCCTCCGGCCCGTGATGAAAACATAGGCGCCTTCTTCAACGAACCGCTTGGCGCTCGCCAGTGCCATGCCGCTCGATCCACCCGTGATGACTGCAACCTTACCCTCAAGCTTTCCCATGACTTCTCCGTCCGTCTTTGGTTGTTCGGGGAGGCCCCCCGAGGACCTCAACATGGGTCCGCCGGAGTCAGGCGTTGAGTGCGGAAGCGCGCACATCGGTGGTGCGAAATCGATCCGGCTGAACGGCTGACGTCAGCCGCGACGATCGGTGTCCGCCGTTCGGAATTGGGCCGCGCTCATCGACATAGGCTATGATGACCGCCCGCCCTGTTGTTCGATGTGTTAGATACGGGCTTTGGAAGGCGCACCGCGCGGTGCCGGATTGCACCATGATCGACTGGGATGACGTTCGCTACTTTCTTGCCGTCGCGCGCGGAGGCTCCGTGCGGGCTGCCGCCGGACGTCTCGGGGTGAATCACTCGACCGTGCTGCGACGCATCGCCCAGCTCGAGGAACGCCTCGGGGCGCACATGTTCGAAAAGCTGCCTTCGGGCTACCGCCTGACGGCTGCGGGCGAGGAGGTCCTCGAACTCGCAAACCAGATGGAAGCGTCGTCGCACCAGCTGGAGACGCGCGTCTTCGGGCGCGACCAGAGCGTGCGCGGGCTTCTGCGGGTGACGCTGGCGCCGCCCTTCGCGACACACCTGCTCATGCCAGATTTCGCCGATTTCGCGCGTTTGCATCCGGACATAGAGATGGAAATCTTGTCGTCCGGCGAACTGGCAAATCTGACCAACCGAGAGGCCGACGTCGCGATCCGCGTCGTCTACGACCGCAAAACCCTGCCGTCCAATCTTCACGGCCTGAAGGGACCGGAGCTGTTCGGCGGCGTCTACATGTCCCGCGATCGACTAGCCGCGTGGCGCGCGGGCGCGCCGGATCCCGTCCGGTGGATCGTCATAAGCATTCATGGCATCCCGGACTGGGCCCGCGAGGGTGAGGTTCGTACCACGGGGGCTCCATTCAGGACCACGGACGCCGAGGCGCAGATCGTTGCTGTACGGCAAGGGCTCGGGATGACGACACTGCCGTGCTTCATTGGCGATGCCGACCCCCTACTGGTGAGGGTGCCGGGCACCGACCTGCACATGTACGGAACGGTTTGGCTTCTCACGCAGGGGGAGACACGCAAGACGAAGCGCGTGCGGCTCTTCACCGAGTTCGTATCCCGCAGGCTCGCCGCGTACGCGCCGCTTCTCGCGGGACTGTCCGTATCGCGCGACTGACGCGCAGCAGGTCGCCGGCGACGCTTGCACTGGACAAGTGTCTGCAAGCGGACATCGCCAATGTCCGGCATGAGTTGAAGCCCGCCGTTTCGATCGGGTCTTCACCCCCGCGCCGCCAGCTTGATCCGCGTCAACGCCCACAGGCTTTCGATCGTCGGCACCGGCACCTGGCGCCGTCGGCCGAGTTCGATCACGGCGGTGATGATCGGGTCGAGCTCGAGCGGGCGTCCCGCCTCGTAATCCTGCAGCATCGAGGTCTTGTGATTGGGCGCGGTCACGCCGCGCGCCAGTTCCGCATCGACATCGTCGGGAATATCGATGCCCCAGGCATGAGCGACCGCCAGGCATTCGCGCATCAGGTGCGCGAGCGTGCCCAGCAGCGCCGGCTCGGCCCGCATCTGGCCCATGGTGGCGCCGGTCAGCACGCTGGCGGTGGCGGACGCGTTGTTGAGCAGCAGCTTGCTCCAGACCTCGTGGCGGATCCGGTCGGTCGGCCGGCAGTCGATGCCGGACCGGTCGATCGCGCCCACGATCGCGTCCAGGGCGGCCGCATGCTCGCCGGCTCTGGGCGCGCCCAGATGCAGGCGCAGGCGGCCCGTATGGTGCGCCACGCCGGGTTCGGTGATCGAGGCCGGGATATTGATGACGCAGCCGATCGCCCGCGCCGGGTCCAGGCTGCGCCAGACGGCGCCGCCCGGATCGACCGTCTCGAACGGCGTTCCGGCCTCCGGTCCGTCGGTGCCGTAGAAATACCACCAGGGCACGCCGTTCTGGGCCGAGACGACCAGCGTGTCCGGACCGAGCAGCGGCGTCAGCGTCGGTGCCAGGGCGGGCAGCGCATGGGCCTTCACCGTGATCAGGACCACGTCCTGCGGCCCGAGCCTGGCCGGATCGTCGCTGGCCAGGGGATGACTCTCCAGGCGCTTGTCGTTGGTGACGACGACCAGCCCGCGCTGCTGGATCGCGGCCAGGTGGGGTCCGCGCGCCAGCAGGCTGACCTCGTGCTCTCCCTGCGCCAGCAAATGACCGGCGATGACGCTGCCGACCGCGCCGGCTCCGACGATAGCGATTCTCATTCCATCTCCTGACGACACGGCTGCCCTGCGACTCCAAGTACCACGAATGACCCTCGCAACGGCGCGAAGACTACCTACATGCATTGTGAAGACTTGCCGCAGGGAGTCAAAGCCATGTCGTTCAGATCTCTTGTTATCGCCGCGTTTGCCGGGGCGCTGATGCTGTCGTCGGCCGGAGCGATGGCGCAAGGTCATGGCGGCGGGGGCGGTCATGGCGGCGGCGGCGGTTTCCACGGTGGTGGCGGCTTCCACGGCGGTGGTTTCCGCGGCGGCTTCCGCGGCGGCTCGTCCGTCTTCATCGGCAGCGATTTCGGCTTCTGGCCTTATGGTTACGGCTATGATTACGCGCCGGACTATTATGCCTACCCGCCGCCGGTGGTCTATGCGCCGCCGCCGCAGGCTTATTACGCGCCGCCGGCCGCAGGCTACGTGCCGCAGCCGGGCGCGGCTCAGGCGCCGGTCGCCGCGAACCAGGCCGGCACCCAGGCGGTCGATCAATCCTATTGCCGCCAATATCAAGGCACCGTGGTGGTCGATGGCGCGACGCAGCCGTCGAGCGGCGTCGCCTGCAAGCAGCCGAATGGCAGTTGGCGCATCGTCCAATAGCGTTCCTGCCCGATCGATGCTGCAGCGGCCCGTCCTTGACGGGCCGTTTTGCATTGGGGGGCCAGGGCGATCCGCCGCACTGGACACATGGCTGATCGGACAAGTTTCGGCGACCCAGCCGCGGCAAAATGCTTAGACTGCTTTCTATCGCCCTAGGATGTCCTCCCAGCCCGAGTGCCCATGACCGATCAGCCGCGCCCGCCCGCCCCGCCGGTCTATCGCACCGCGACCGATCCCAAGCTGGGCCTGCTGATCCCGCTCGTCGTCGCCTGCGCGCTGTTCATGGAAAATCTCGATTCCACGATCATTGCGACCTCGATCCCGCAGATTGCGCGCAGCCTGGGCGAAAGCCCGCTGCATCTCAATCTGGCGGTGACGAGCTATCTGCTCAGCCTGGCCGTGTTCATTCCGATCAGCGGCTGGGTCGCCGACCGGTTCGGCGCGCGCAACGTGTTCTGCGGCGCGATCGTGATGTTCACCGTTGGCTCCGCGCTGTGCGGCCTGTCGACCAGCCTTTCGATGCTGGTGGCGACCCGGATCCTGCAGGGCTTCGGCGGCGCCATGATGACGCCGGTCGGCCGGCTGATCCTGCTGCGCTCCTTCCCGAAGGAGGCGCTGGTCCAGGCCATGACCTACGTGACCATCCCGGCGCTGATCGGCCCGACCATGGGGCCGCTGATCGGCGGGTTCCTCACGACCTATGCCTCCTGGCGCTGGATTTTCTACATCAACATCCCGATCGGCATGGTCGGCATCTTCCTGGCCATGCGCTATATCGAAGCGACGAAGATGCCGACGCCGCCCCGCTTCGATTTCGCGGGATTCCTGATCTGCGGCCTGGCGCTCGCCTCGACCGAGCTGGTGCTGGAAAGCGTCGGACGCCAACTCGTGCCGGTCTGGGCCGAGGCGACCTTGGCGGCCGTGGCGGTCGGCGGCATGGTGCTTTACCGCTGGCACGCGCGCCGCACGCCGAACCCGGCCGTCGATCTCAAGATCTTCCGGCTGCGCAGCTTCAGTCTGTCGGTCCTGGCCGGCGGCGTCTGCCGCATGGGCTTAAGCGCCGTGCCGTTCCTGCTGCCGCTGCAGCTGCAGCTGGGGTTCGGCATGACCGCGATGCAGTCGGGCGCCATCACCTTCGTCAGCAGTCTGGGCGCCATCCTGATGAAGTCGGCCTCGCCGCCGATCCTCAGGCGCTTCGGCTTTCGAAAGCTGCTGATCGGCAATGGCGTGCTGGTCGGGCTGGTCATCGCCGGCATGGCCGCCTTCACCTCGGCCACGCCGCATGTGCTGCTGTATGGCTATTTGCTGATCTTCGGCTTCATGCGCTCGGTTCAGTTCACCTGCCTCAACACGCTGGGCTATGCCGACGTGCCGCCGGACATGATGAGCCGGGCGACCAGCGTCTCCAGCGTCGGCCAGCAATTGTCGATGAGCTTCGGCGTCGCGATCGGCGCCACGCTGCTGGGCCTGCTGCTCGGCGACAGCGGGACGGTGACCGCGTCCGAATTCCATGTGGTCTATCCGCTGGTCGCGATCCTGCCGACGCTGGGCTCGCTGTTCTTCACCCGCCTGCTGCCGACCGACGGCATCCAGGTCAGCGGTTATCGCCCGCGCGTCGAGATCCAGGTCCAGCCGGCGAGCGCGAAGCCGGCGGCCTCGAGCAACGCGCCCGCGCCATAGATCGGCGTATAGGACTTCAGAGCGGCGAAGGCGCTGCTCATGCCGATGCCGCCCAGCGCCTGGGCCGCGCTGAAGCTGAGCGTCGCCAGCCCCCAGGCCTTGCCATGGGCTCGCGGATCGACCAGCTCGTGCAGCCGGGCCGAGATGAGCGAGGCCATGCCCGGCGACAAGGCGCCGACCAGAAAGGCCGAGAGCGTGAGCGCCAGCGGGTTGGCGGTGACGATCGCCAGCGCAATCGCCAGACCCTTGACCAGGAAGGCCAGCACGACGGTCCGGCCCAGCCCCAGCCGATCGGCCAGAGATCCCACCGCGACCGGGCCCACCATGGCGCCCAGGCCGAAACCGACCCAGCTCACGCTGCCCCAGACCGGTCCCAAGCCCAGGGCGCGGGCGACGTAATCGACCCAGAAGATCGTGTGCGGCACGAAGCCGGCACCGTCGCAGCCATAGGCGATCACGAGCAGCAGGATGGCCGGGCCGAACCGGCCCGATCGGCCGCCGGCGACTGGGTTGGCCGTTGCCACCGGTCCGTCGTGCCAGGCCCGCCAGGAGGCTACCGTCGCGATCAGCGACAGCCCAGCCAGCGCAAACCAGACATAGCGCACGCCGTGATCGGCGAGCGGCACGATCACGGCGCTGGCGAGCACCACGCCCAGGCCGGCGCCGGTCATGACGATGCCCGCCGCCCGTCCGCGGACCTTGGCGGCGACCCGGTTCAGGATGACCGAGGCACCCAGGATCATCAGCAGCGCGCCGGTGACGCCCGGCACGAAGCGCCAGAACGCGAGCCAGGCGAAGCCCAGCGGCAGCGCGCAGGCGAGGAAGCTCAGCAGCGTCAGCACCAGGGCGATCCGTACCGCGCGGCCGGGTCCGACCCGCGCGCCGATCCGGTAGGCGAAGGCGGCGCCGGTGAAATAGCCGGCGAGATTGGCGGCGCCGGCGTAGTTGGCCGCGACCGGGCCGATCCCGTCCTGAATCAGAAAGGGCACGATCGGCGTATAGGCGAACCGGCCGAGCCCGATGCCGACGAACAAAGCGGCGAAGCCGGGCAGGGCGGTGACGAGCCAGGAAGTCTGCGGTGCGGCGGGCGAAGGGATCTTGAGCGCTCCCGATTGTCTTTCATTCGAGCGTCGGCGCGACCGGGGCGTAGAGTCAACGCGCATTGCCGTGAAGATGGTTTCGCGGCAGGCTCATCGGATCTGTTTCATCGCAAGGGAGCGGCGCTTGGGCTATCACGCGACGGTCGCCGGCACCGTCTATCGCTTCGACGACCTGAGGATGCTGATGGCCCGGGCGACGCCGTTCCGGTCGGGCGACGCGCTGGCCGGTGTCGCGGCGTCGAGTGCCGCCGAGCGGGTCGCGGCCCAGATGGCGCTGGCCGATCTGCCGCTGCAACGCTTTCTGGACGAGGCGGTCGTGCCCTACGAGGCCGACGCGGTCACGCGGCTCATTCTCGATGGACACGATGCCGAGGCTTTCGCCCCGGTCGCGGGCCTCACCGTCGGCGGCTTTCGCGACTGGCTGCTGCAGGACGCGACCGACGGCAGCGTGCTGGCGGCGCTGGCGCCGGGCCTGATCCCGGAGATGGCGGCGGCGGTGTCCAAGATCATGCGGGCGCAGGACCTGATCCTGATCGCCGCCAAGATCGAGGTGGTGACCCGCTTTCGCAACACGATCGGCCTCAAGGGCCGGTTCTCGACCCGGCTGCAGCCGAACCATCCGACCGACGACCCGGCCGGCATCGCCGCCTCGATGCTGGATGGGCTGGCGAACGGCGCCGGCGATGCGGTCATCGGCATCAATCCGGTGTCGGACACGGTCGGGCGGGTCGGCGAGATCCTGCGGCTGATCGACGATGTGCGGCAGCGCTACGACATCCCGACGCAATCCTGCGTGCTGGCCCATGTCACGACCCAGATGGCGGCGCTCGAGGCGGGTGCGCCGCTCGACCTGATGTTCCAGTCGATCGCCGGGACCGAGGCCGCCAACAGCGCGTTCGGCATCGATCTGGCGCTGCTGGCCGAGGCGCAAGCGGCGACCCTGTCGCTCGGCCGCGGCACCGTGGGCGACAATGTCATGTATTTCGAGACGGGCCAGGGTTCGGCGCTGTCGTCCGGCACCCATCATGGCTGCGACCAACAGACGATCGAGGCGCGCGCCTATGGCGTGGCCAGGGCGTTCAAGCCGCTGCTGGTCAATTCGGTCGTGGGCTTCATCGGTCCGGAATATCTCTATGACGGCAAGCAGATCATCCGCGCCGGGCTTGAGGATCATTTCTGCGCCAAGCTGCTGGGCCTGCCGATGGGCTGCGACGTCTGCTACACCAACCATGCCGAGGCCGACCAGGACGACATGGACATGCTGCTGACCCTGCTGGCCAGCGCCGGCTGCACCTTCGTCATGGGCGTGCCCGGCGCCGATGACGTGATGCTCAACTATCAAAGCACCTCGTTCCACGACGCGCTCTATATCCGCGCGCTGACCGGCAAGCCGCCGGCGCCGGAGTTCGAGGCCTGGCTGCTGCGGATGGGCGTGTTCGACCGGGCCGACCGGCGCGCGAACGTCCTGTTGCCGCCGGGTCTGGCCCTGCTGGCGCCATGACGACGCCCGCCCGCGATCCCTGGTCCCGGCTGCGCCTGGCGACGCCTGCGCGCATCGGTCTGGGCCATGTCGGGCCGGGACAGCCGACGGCGGCCCTGCTGGCGTTCCAGGCGGCCCATGCCGCCGCGCGCGACGCGGTGCTGACCCGGCCGGATTTCGCGGGGCTGGAAGCGCGGCTGGCCTCGCTCGGCCCGGTCCGGCGCGTCGCCAGCCAAGCGGCCGATCGCGCGACCTATTTGAAACGCCCCGATCTGGGACGTCTGCTCTCGGATGAATCGACGGCGGCATTGGCGGATGCGCCGACGGGCGCGGATCTGCTGATCCTGGTCGGCGACGGCCTGTCGGCCGCCGCGATCGAGCGTCAGGCCGTGCCGGTCGTCGTCGCCCTGATCCGGCACTTGCCCGGCTGGCGTCTGGCGCCCTTGCTCCTGGCCGAGGGCGCGCGGGTGGCGCTGGGCGATGCGGCGGCGGCGATCCTGGATCCGACGCTGGTGCTGGTGCTGATCGGCGAGCGGCCGGGCCTGAGTTCGCCGGACTCGCTGGGCGCCTACCTGACCTGGCGGCCCCGGCCAGGCACGGTCGATGCGGCGCGCAACTGCGTCTCGAATATCCACGCCGCCGGCCTTGCGCCCGACTTGGCCGCCGAGCGCCTCGCCTGGCTGCTGACCGAGGCGCGGGCGCGCCGGCTGACCGGTGTCGGGCTGAAGGACGGCGCGCCGGCGCTCAGCGCGCCGGATGGGTCGCCATGACCTCGACGATCAGATCGCGATAGGCCTCGACCGGCTTGGTCTCCAGCCCGACGACCTTGGCCTGATCGTCCCAGCGGCGCAGGCGCACGGCGTCCTGGGCCTGGGGCAGGCCGGCGAAGGCCTCGGCCTCGTCCGGGCTGAAGACGCCGCCCTGCAGGTCCAGGCTATGCTTGGAAGCGGGAGACAGATCCTGCCAATAGGTCTTGTCGATGGCGCACAGATAGCGCTTGGCCGGGACATGCAGCCGCACCGGTTCGACCACGGCCGGCCCGAAATGCCGGGCCAGATAGGTGGCACCGATCGCCTCGTGCCGGGCATCGATGCCGCGCTCGGCGATATCCTCGCCGCCGGTATGGATCAGATGGCCGACGTCATGCAGCAGGGCGGCCACGATCAGGGCCGGACTGGCCTGCTCGGCTTCGGCCAGCGCGGCGCTCTGCAGGGCGTGTTCGGCCTGGGTGATCTTCTCACCGAAATAGCCGTCGCCGCCATGGCGGGCGAACAGGGCGATCAGAACATCGGCTTCGGACATGGGACGGCTCCGGGCTTGTGGCGTTGACCGTGGGTATAGCCGAGTGCGATGACGGTTTTTTGGCGTGTCCGCCAGACTACCGCGCCTCCGGCGCATGAGATAGTCTCCGCCACCCGATTGATCCCAGGGAAGTCCGCCCGTGACCCAGAAGCCTTCGCCCGCCATCCGTCCCGTCGTCCTCTGCATCCTCGATGGCTGGGGCTACATGCCGAACGGCAAGTCGAACTCGATCAAGCTCGCGCATACGCCGAACTGGAACCGGCTGACCCTGCATGCGCCGCACGGCACGATCGAGGCGAGCGAGCATTATGTCGGCCTGCCGGACGGCCAGATGGGCAATTCCGAGGTCGGCCATATGAACCTGGGCGCCGGCCGGGTCGTGATGCAGGAGCTGCCGCGTATCGACAAGGCGATCAAGGACGGCTCGCTGGCGAAGGAGCCGGCGATCGAGAAATTCATCGCGACGCTGAAGCGGACCGGCGGCACCGCCCATTTGCTGGGCCTGATGTCGCCCGGCGGCGTGCATGCCCACCTGCGCCATATCGCGGCCCTCGCCCGCATCCTGGCCGATGCCGGCGTCACGGTCGCGGTTCATGCCTTTCTCGACGGGCGCGATACGCCGCCCAAGAGCGCCGGCGAATATCTCGAAAGTTTCGCCAAGGACATCAAGGGCGAGAAAGGCATCGCGGTCGCGACAATCGTGGGCCGTTTCTATGCCATGGACCGCGACAATCGCTGGGACCGGGTCGAGACCGCCTATCATGCGCTGGTGTCGGCCAAGGGCACCAGGGCCGACGATGCGGTCAAGGCGGTCGAGGCTTCCCACAAAGCGGACATCACCGACGAATTCGTGAAGCCGGTCGTGATCGGCGACTATGCCGGCATGAAGGATGGCGACGGCATCTTCATGGCGAACTACCGCTCCGATCGGGCGCGAGAGATCCTGTCGGCCCTGCTCGATCCGAAGTTCGACAAGTTCGAGCGCGGTACGCCGATCAAGTTCGCCGCCGCCCTGGGCATGGTCGATTATTCGAGTGAACTGAAAAAGCTGTTGGACACGGTCTACCCGCCGGACGGTCTGGAGAACACCTTCGGCGAGATCGTGTCGCGCGCCGGCTGGAAGCAGTTGCGCATCGCCGAGACCGAGAAATACGCCCACGTCACCTTCTTTTTCAACGGCGGGCGGGAAGCGCTGTTCGAGGGCGAGGAGCGCATCCTGGTGCCGTCGCCCAAGGTCGCCACCTATGACCTGAAGCCGGAGATGTCCGCGTTCGAGGTGACCGACAAGCTGGTGGACGCCATCCACAGCGACAAATTCGACGTGGTCGTGGTCAATTACGCCAATGCCGACATGGTCGGCCATTCCGGCAATATCGAAGCGGCCAAGAAGGCGGTCGAGGCGGTCGACACCTGCCTGGGCCGTCTGGCCGAGGCGGTGACCAGGGCCAAGGGCACGCTGCTGATCACGGCCGACCACGGCAATGTCGAGCAGATGACCGATCCGGTCACCGGCCAGCCGCATACGGCCCACACGACCAACCCGGTGCCGCTGGTGCTGATCAACGGGCCCGCCTGGGTCAAGGCGATCGCGCCGCATCATGGCAAGCTGGCCGATATCGCGCCGACGCTGCTGGCGCTGCTGGGGCTGCCGCAGCCGAAGGAAATGACCGGCAGCTCGCTGCTCGTGCCACCGGCCGCTCCTGTTGCCCGGGGCTAAGCCCTTTGCTCTTGCGGTGCTGCTGCTGGCGGCAACGCCGGCCGCGGGCCAGACGGCGCCCGACGACAAACTGAAGGCGGTCGAGCAGAAGCTCCAGGCCGGCAAGCAGCAGAGCGATCAGCTCGACAAGCAGGCGGCGGCGCTCGCAGCTGAGCGCGCCCGCCTGCAGGATGCCTCCGTCTCGGCCGCGAAAAGCGCGCAGGATTACGAAGGCCGGCTGACCGAGCTCGAAGGTCAGCTGAGGACGCTCGATGTCGAGGCGGCGGCCAAGCTCGGCGCGCTGGCGACCGATCAGAAACACGAGGCGGATCTGCTATCGGCCTTGGAAAAGCTGTCGCAGAACCCGCCCGAGGCGATGCTGTTCGGCCCGTCGTCGCCGGTCGATCAGGTCCGGGGCGCGATGCTATTGGGCGCGGCCGTGCCGCAGCTGGAAGCTGAGGCCAAGGAATTGCAGGCGACCATCGCCGACGTCAAACGCCTGAAGGCGGAGATTTCGGCCAAGCGGACCGAGGCGACCCAGAAACAGGCGGCGCTCGACGCCGAACGCACGCGGATCGGCATCATGATGCGGCAGAAGGCGGCGCTCGAAGGCCAGACACGGGAAGCGCAGGGCCAGACCCAGAAGAGGCTGGCCGCCCTCGGCACCGAGGCGAGCGACCTCAAGGATCTGATCACGCGGCTCGACCGCGAGCGGCAGGAGCGGGCCGAGGCCGAGCGCAAGCGTGCCGAGGACGCACGGCAGAAGGCGGAGCAGGCCGCCGCCGCGAAGGCCGAAGCCAAGCGAAAGCAGGCCGAAGCGGTACCCCGCGACACTATGTCTGGGGGTGCGGAAAGCGCCGCGATCGCCGTGGCCCCGCCCGAACGGCCTAGGGGAACAGATCCGTTGGCGCCGCGCGTCGGGGGTCGTAAGCTGGAACCCGGCACGTACGCGGTGCCGGTTGCGGGCGAGATCGTCAAGCGTTTCGGGGAAACCGATGGTTTCCAGGATGCGAAGGGCCTGACCATCCGTACCCGGCCCGGCGCGCAGGTCGTGGCGCCGTTCGATGGGCAGATCATGTTCGCCGGTCCGTTCAAGGGCTACGGCCAAATCTTGATCATCGATCACGGCGGGGGATATCATTCGCTTTTAGCCGGGATCGAGCAGATCGAAGCGTCGGTAGGACAAAGGGTTGTAGCGGGCGAGCCGGTTGGTGTGATGAAGTCCGGCGATGCCAATGCGAGCCTGTATCTCGAATTGCGGCGACAAGGTCAGCCTATCAACCCGCTACCGTGGCTGGTAGCACGCGATGGAAAAGTGAGTGGATGATGCGGCGACTTTCATTGGCGGCCACGGCCGCGCTCTTCGTCCTGCTGGAGCCGGCCGGCGCCGCGCCCCCGACGCAGACCGGCAGCGCCGATACGTTCAAGGCGCTCAACCTGTTCGCCGAAGTGTTCGACAAGGTGCGCTCGGACTATGTCGAACCGGTCAAGGATGACGATCTGGTCGAGAATGCCATCAACGGCATGCTGACCTCGCTCGATCCGCATTCGAGCTACATGAACGCCAAGGCCTACAAGGATATGCAGGTCGATACCCATGGCGAGTTCGGCGGCTTGGGCCTGGAGGTCGTCGAGGACCAGGGCCTGGTCAAGGTCGTCTCGCCGATCGACGACACGCCGAGCGCCAAGGCCGGCATCAAGGCCGGCGATTATATCGTGGCGCTGGACGGCGATCCGATCGTCAATCTGACGCTGAACGACGCGGTCGAGAAGATGCGCGGCGCGCCGGGCACGACGATCAAGATCACGCTGCGCCGAGAGGGCGAGCCGAAGCCGATCGACCTGACGCTGACCCGCGCGATCATCAAGGTCGCCTCGGTCCGCGGTCATCTGGAGCGGGACAATATCGCATACCTGCGGATTTCCAGCTTCAAGGAGCAGACCTCGACCGAGCTGGAGGACACCTACAAGAAGCTGAAGGCCCAGGCCGGCGGCAAGCTGACCGGCGTGGTGCTCGATCTGCGCAACAATCCCGGCGGATTGCTGGATCAGGCGATCGGGGTTTCGGACGATTTCCTCGATCGGGGCGAAATCGTCTCGACGCGCGGCCGCCGGCCCGAGGACGTGCAGCGCTACAACGCGCATCCGGGCGAGATGACCAACGGCCTGCCGGTCGTGCTCCTGATCAACGGCGGCAGCGCTTCGGCGTCCGAGATCGTCGCCGGTGCCCTGCAGGACCATCATCGCGCCGTGATCCTGGGTACGAAATCGTTCGGCAAGGGCTCGGTTCAGACCATCATTCCGGTGCCGGGCCAGGGCGCCATGCGCCTGACCACCGCGCGCTATTTCACGCCGTCGGGCCGGTCGATCCAAGCGAAGGGCATCGAGCCCGACATCCTGGTCGAGCCGTCCAAGATCGAGAAGATCGGCGGCCAGGAGCGGCTGCACGAGTCCGATCTGAAGGGCGCGCTCAAGAATCCCGACGATGTGGCCAAGGCGGCCGCGACCAAGGCGGCGACAACGCCGAAGGATCCGGCCGCGGCCAAGGATCCGGATGCGGCGGTACCCATGCCGGGCGATGTGGTCGATCCGACCGCCTCGGCCAAGGCGGACGATTACCAGCTGACCCGCGCGCTCGACCTGTTGAAGGGCGTGTCGTTGTTCAGCGCCCGGGCGGTCGACTAAGACCCGGTCGCTTCGACCATGGTCCAGCGCCCGATGCTGTCGGACGAACCCGAAGACGATACCCCGCGCCCGATGCTGCCCCTGGCCATCGCGGCCGGGGGCATCGTTCTCGTGCTGGCCGGGATCGCCCTGTGGCTGCAGTTGAAGGGGCCTTTGCCCGACCGCGGCGTCGCGGTCTTCCTGCCGCAGCCGCCCGCGGTGGTCGCGGAAGCGCCGCCGGCACCTGCGGAGCCGCCGGCACCGGCGCCGGATGCCACGCCCAAGGCCGAGACGCCTCCGCCCGTTCCGCCGAAGAATGCGCCGCCGCCGGTCCCGGACGCACCGGCGGTCACCGCCCAGTCGCTGTTGCCGCCGCCGACCGCGCAGGCCGCCAGCTCCGCGCCGCCGCCTGGCTACAACAAGGGCCAGGCTCTGGCGGCGGCGCCGGACGGCGATCTGATCGAACGCAGCCCGACCGGCTTTCTGCCGGTCGTCGGCCGCGACGGACGCCAGCCCTGGCAGGTCTATGCCCGGCCGTTCGATCTCAACGACAAGCGCCCTCGTGTGGCCGTGATCATCAGCAACCTGGGCATCTCGGCGACCCAGACCGACGCCGCGATCAACCATCTGCCGGCCGGCGTCACGCTGGCTTATCAGCCCTATTCCCGTCGGCTCGGCGAATGGATCAACCTGTCGCGCGCCGCTGGCCACGAGGTCATGCTGACCCTGCCGATGGAGCCGGCCGACTATCCGCGCAACGATCCCGGCCCCAATGCGCTGCTGACGGCGCTCGAGCCGGCGAAGAACATGGAGCGCTTCAACTGGATCCTGAGCCAGGGCACCGGCTATGTCGGGCTGGTCGGCTACGAGGGCTCGCGCTTCACCATGGCGCGTGACGACATGCAGCCGGTGCTGGATGCGCTGAAGAAGCGCGGGCTGCTCTTCGTCGACAATCGCGAGACGGCGCAGAGCGTCGTGCCGGCCCTGGCGATGGATATGAAGCTGCCGTTCGCTTCGTCCAACCGTGCGATCGACCGCGACGCGACCCGCGCCGGCGTCGACAAGCGGCTGGCCGATCTGGAAGACATCGCGCGGCGGAACGGCAGCGCGCTCGGCATCGGCTCGCCGTTTCCGGTGACGTTCGAGCGGGTGGCGCTCTGGGCCCAGGGGCTGGAGGATCGCGGGCTGGTGCTGGCGCCGGTCTCCGCCGTGATCGGCAGGACCAAGGAACAGATCCCGCAGAAGGGCGATGTGCCCGGCGCCAACAAGGATGTCGAAAGCACCGCGCCCGCTGCCGCCGTGCCGAAAGACACCGCTGCCGCCGGCGCCAAAGCGCCCGCCAAGGAATAGGTCATGACCGTCACCCTTCCGCTCGTGCCCGAACCCGGGTCCGAGTACCGGCGTAACGTCGGCCTGATGCTGTTGAATGGGGCGGGCCGGGTCTGGGTCGGTCAGCGGACCGACACCGATCTCGATGCCTGGCAGATGCCCCAGGGCGGCATCGACAAGGGCGAGAGCCCGGCCGAGGCGGCGCTGCGCGAGCTGGAGGAGGAGATCGGTACGGCCAAGGCCGAAATCCTGTTCGAGAGCGACGGCTGGGTGACCTACGACCTGCCGCCGGAACTGCGCGCCAAGGTCTGGGGCGGCAAATGGCGCGGCCAAGCCCAGCGCTGGTTCGCGCTGCGCTTCACCGGCACCGACGCGGACATCGACATCGCCACCAAACATCCGGAATTCGGCGCTTGGCGCTGGGCCGTGCGCGCCGAACTGCCGGACCTGATCGTGCCGTTCAAGCGACCGGTCTATGAAGCGGTGCTGGCCGAATTCGAGCCGAAGCTGCGGGCCCTGGGCCTCTAGGCGGTTGTCATGTCTGCAGTATCGACGGCCTGGAGCTTCAGGCCGCTGCGACCGAAGGATCTGGTTCGGCTGCATCGCTGGCTGAACCAGCCGCATGTGGCGCTTTGGTGGGGCGGCGCGATCGAGGCCGCCGCGGTCGAGGCGAAATACCGGCTGCGGATCGCCCAGCCGGCGGCGGTGACGCCGTATCTCGCTCTGTGTGAGAATCGGCCGCTCGGCTATCTCCAGATCAACCGTCAGGATCTGCCGGCGGGCTTCGGTCCCGAGACGGTCGGTCTCGACGCGTTTCTGGGCGAGGTCGAGACTCTGCGGCAGGGTCTCGGGTCCGGCATGATCCGCGCGTTCGTGCGAGATGTCGTCTTCGCCGATCCCAGCGTGGCGCTGTGCGTCGTCGATCCCGATCCCGCCAATCTGCGCGCGGTCGCCGGCTTCGCGCGCGCGGGTTTCCGGCCGGTGCCTGAACAGCGCGTGATGGTGCTTTCCAGGCTCCCCCGAGGACCGGCCCGGTGAATCCAATTTGACAAAAACGGCCATCCAATCGAACGGAGGCAGAACAATGCTGTTGTGCCCGCCGCCGTTCAGACGCAGCTGGCGTTCGCCCTTTGACTCAGGGGCGCGATTGGAGCCGTCTGACGACTGATGGTGCGCCAGGGTGTTCGCAGCACTCCAATGCTTCGACGATTGCATTCGCCAGGGCCGGGACCTGTTCCCCGGTGTGCAGGAGGAGGGCGAGGCCCTGTTGATCAGCAACGACGGCCAGCGCTTCGACGGTCTCCTTCGAGGGGCTCCTGTGAATCAGGCGGATAAGGGATGCGCGCGCTTCCGCCCGGCCCATCATGCCCAGAGCGCAGGCAGCTGCCTGATGGACCTCCGGCCGAAGGTCGTCGAGCAGTTCGAGAAGCAGCGCCGCGCTGGCAGCCGACGGGCGGACGCAACGGCAAGTGAGAGCGCGGACGCCGGGGTCATCGTGCCGCAAGAGCTGCAAAGCGACATCTTCCGGGAGGGTCGCGCCGAGGGCGTCGGCCGCAGCGACAGCAATGCGAAGGGTTGGGCCGGCAATCTCTGCCCGGACGATGGCGTGAACAACGGCTGAGGCGGCGGCGCGGCCGCCGATTTCCTGGAGGGCCCTCAGCCCGGCGACCTGTTCGGGGACAAGAGCCGTGGCGCCCCATCCCGTGAACCGCCGGCACAATTGAGCCAGCGCCGGCACGGCGGCGGCCAGCTTGCGGCGCCCGGCCTCGGCCGCGAGCACAGCGCAATTCCGCAGGCCGCCTTCCAGCAGGCCGGAGATCAGATCCGGATCGCTGAGCGAGGACGGCTCGGGCGCCTCCTGCCGGGCTTCCGAACGAGACGGCGCGATAACCGGCGCTGGGGAGGCGAAGAGATCGAGTTGCCTGTCGTCCAAAGCTCAGTTTCCGATGGCGGGCGGAAGACGAGGATCCCGTATAGCATCCGGCAGCGGCGTCCTGAAGCATCTGCAGAGTGCGGGGGCTGGATGGCGACCGAGGCTCCGGCAGAGTGTGGTTGGACGCAACGGCTATGCCGTCCGGGGTCGCTTGGCTGACGTTCAGCACGCTCACCCGCAAAAAGCGGGAGAGGTTTATGCCTCCGCTGTCACGTAGCGCGAGTAGCGTTTGGCGCGGCTGCGCATGGTGAACCAGGCGAATTTCGAGGCGATCCGGTTCAGCCGGCCATTGGGCGGCAGGCCCACGGCCTTCAGCACCATGGCGATGCCGCGCTCGACATGGTGCTGGCGGTAGACGGCATAGGCTCGGCCGACATAGGCGCGGGTCCAGCGCTGCCGGTCGTAGGGCAGATCGGCATGGTTGGCCGCGTAATAGGCATAGGCAAGCTCGTCATCCTCGGACTCGCGGATGCGGGTCAAGGCGATGCCGAGCCGACCCCAGAAGCCCAGGCCGTCGCGCTCCAGATAGGTCTTGAGCGACGAGTAGAACAGCTTGTAATGGCGCAACTCGTCGGCCGCGATCTTCTTGCAGATGTCCTTCAGCACCGGCTCGTCGGTCGCATCGGCCAGTGCCGTGTAATAGGAGCTGGTGCCGGTCTCGACGATGCAGCGGGCGATCAGCTCGCCGGCGCGCGAACCGCGGATCGAGGCGTCGACCTGGGTCTCCAGATGATAGCCGGTGGTAAAGCGCTGGAAGGCCGCTTCGAAGTCGAACGCAGGGTCGGCCAGCTTGGCCCAGCGGGCCAGAACCTCGCCATGCTGGACCTCCTCGGCACCCCAGCGGCGGACGTCGGCCTGCAGCGGGGCATCATCGTCGAACACGTTACATAAATACTTCACGTATTCGTGCCCATTATACTCGACGAGGCTGGCCGCCTTGACGATCCGGACGAGTTCGGGATTCACCTTGGCGGCGTCGAACTCCTTCCAGGGTACGTCATCCAGGGTCCAGTGCGACATCGGCTCACCTAATTTATGGACTGCGACTCGCTCGCAGCTTACGCATGAACGCGATTATATGTCATTAGGGGCTTCGTAACGTAAGCCCCTGAAATGATAACGGCCGACCTCGCGACAACAAGGCCGGCCGCTTCGGGGTTCCGCAGGGAATATCAGTGGCGGACCGAGGCCTCGATCGCCTGATGCTTCGCGGTCGCGACCGCTAGTTGGCGCTCTGCGGCCTTGAAGCGCAGTTTGTCGGCGTCGTTGCCCCGCTCGGCCGCGGCCAGGGTCTCGCCATAGCGTGTGGTCGCCTCGGCCAGCTCGGCCTCGACCTTGCCTCGGTCGAGCGACGACACGGTCACGGCCTCGTCGGCCAGCACGGTGCAACGCTCCGGCGTCACTTCGGCGAAACCGCCGGCGATGAAGATCCGCTCGGCGATATTGTTGCCCTCATACACTTCGATCGTGCCCGGACGCACCGAGGAGATCAGCGGCGCATGGCCCGGCAACACGCCGAAATTGCCTTCGGCACCCGGAATCACGACCATCTCGACGGCCTCGGAGAGCAGAATCTTCTCCGGTGAGACCAGTTCGAACTTCACTTTCTCGGCCATAGTTCAGGCACCTTTCACGCGGCCCGTCGTCCCCGGAGGGCGACGGGCCTAACTTTGTACAGCGTAGGATCAGGCCGCTTCGGCCGCGAGCTTGCGGCCCTTTTCCTGGGCCTCTTCGATCGTGCCGACCATGTAGAACGCCGCTTCCGGCAGGTCGTCGTACTTGCCTTCGACGATGCCCTTGAAGCCCTTGATCGTGTCTTCAAGCTTCACGAACACACCCTTGGTGCCGGTGAACACTTCGGCGACATGGAACGGCTGCGACAGGAAGCGCTCGATCTTGCGGGCGCGCGACACGACCAGCTTGTCGTCTTCCGACAGCTCGTCCATGCCCAGAATGGCGATGATGTCCTGCAGCGACTTGTATTGCTGCAGCACGCGCTGAACCGACCGCGCCGTCTCGTAATGCTCGTCGCCGATGACCCGCGGGTCGAGCATGCGCGAGGTCGAGTCGAGCGGATCGACCGCCGGGAAGATGGCCTTTTCCGCGATCGAGCGCGACAGCACCGTCGTCGCGTCCAGATGGGCGAACGAGGTGGCCGGTGCCGGATCGGTCAGATCGTCGGCCGGCACGTAGATCGCCTGGACCGAGGTGATCGAGCCCTTCTTGGTCGACGTGATGCGTTCCTGCAGCGCGCCCATGTCGGTCGACAGCGTCGGCTGATAGCCCACCGCCGACGGGATGCGGCCCAAGAGCGCGGACACTTCCGAACCGGCCTGGGTGAAGCGGAAGATGTTGTCGACGAAGAACAGCACGTCCTGCCCTTCCTCATCGCGGAAATATTCCGCGATGGTCAGGCCCGACAGCGCCACGCGCGAGCGGGCGCCCGGCGGCTCGTTCATCTGACCGTAGACCAGCGCCACCTTGGAGCCGGGGCCGTCGGTCTTGATGATGCCGCCTTCGATCATCTCGTGATAGAGATCGTTGCCCTCGCGGGTCCGCTCGCCGACGCCGGCGAACACGGAATAGCCGCCGTGGTTCATGGCGACGTTGTTGATCAGCTCCATGATCGTCACGGTCTTGCCGACGCCGGCGCCGCCGAACAGGCCGATCTTGCCGCCCTTGGCGTAAGGCGCCAGCAGATCGACGACCTTGATGCCGGTGACCAGGATCTCGGCTTCGGTCGACTGATCGACGAAGTCCGGGGCCGAGCGATGGATCGGCAAGGAGCGCGACGCGCCGACGGGGCCGCGCTCATCGACCGGCTCGCCGATGACGTTCAGGATGCGGCCCAGCGTCTCCGGGCCGACCGGCATCATGATCGGGGCGCCGGTGTCGGACACCTTGGTGCCCCGGACCAGGCCGTCGGTCGTGTCCATGGCAATGGTGCGGACGGTGTTTTCACCCAAATGCTGGGCGACCTCGAGGACGAGGTTGCGGTCGGCGATCTCGACCTTGAGCGCATTCAGGATCGACGGCAGCGCGCCGTCGAACTGCACGTCGACGACGGCACCGATGATCTGGGTGATCGTCCCCACACTGGTATTGGCCATGACTTCTTTCCCTTAAGCGAGACGAGCCTCTAGAGCGCTTCGGCGCCCGAGATGATCTCGATGAGTTCCTTCGTGATGGTGGCTTGGCGCGTGCGGTTGTACACCAGCGTCAGGCCCTTGATCATGTCGCCGGCATTCCGCGTCGCGTTATCCATCGCGGTCATGCGCGAGCCATGCTCGCTCGCCGCGTTCTCCAGCAGTGCCGTGAAGATCTGCACGCCCACGTTGTTCGGCAGCAGTTCGGAGAGGATGTCCTCTTCGCTCGGCTCGAATTCGTAGATGGCGCCCGCGACATCGTCGGCCGGGGCGGCTGCCGTCGGCGCGCCGAACGGGATCAGCTGCTGCACCGTCACGATCTGCGCGATGGCCGACTTGAACTTGGCGAAGATGATCGACGCGACATCGAATTCGCCGGCCGCGAACCGGGCGAGCACAGCCTCGGAGATGCTCTTGGCTTCCGAGAAATGCACACCCTTGCGGCCGACATCCGTCACGCTGTCGATCAGCAGCTTCGGGTATTCCCGCTTGACCGCGTCGCGACCCTTGCGGCCGACGGTGATGATCTTGACGGTTTTGCCCTCGGCCTGCAGCGCGCGGATCTGCCGACGGGCCTCGCGCAGGATGACGGCATTGAAGCCGCCGGCGAGGCCGCGATCGGAGGTCGCGATGATGACCAGATGCGTGTCCGACTTGCCCGTGCCCGACAGCAAAGCCGGGGCGGTCGGCAAGCCGACCATCGATTGCGCCAACGAGGCCAGCATCCGCTCCATGCGCACGGCATAGGGGCGTGAGGCTTCGGCCGCGTCCTGCGCCTTTTTCAGGCGCGAGGCCGCGACCACCTTCATGGCGGACGTGATCTTTCGCGTCGACTGGACGCTTCGGATACGATTCCGCAGGTCCTTTAAGCTCGCCATCGGCTAGGTCCTTGTCCTGATCGAGCCGATGCTCAGACGAAGCTCTTGAGGAAGGATTCGATGAAAGCCTTCAGCTTCTCTTGGGTGTCCGGCTTCAGTTCGCGATCCGTGCGGATGGCGTCCAGAATGTCGCCGCCCCGAGCGCGCATGTCGGCCAGCAGCGCCAGTTCGCAGCGGTTGATGTCCTTGACCTCGACCTTGTCGAGCAGGCCGCGCACGCCGGCGAAAATCGACACGACCTGCTCTTCGACCGGCAGCGGCGAGAACTGGGCCTGCTTCAGCAGCTCGGTCAGGCGCGCGCCACGGGCCAGCAGGCGCTGGGTCGAGGCGTCGAGATCGGAGGCGAACTGCGAGAAGGCGGCCATTTCGCGATACTGGGCCAGATCGAGCTTGATCGTGCCGGCGACCTGCTTCATCGCCTTGATCTGGGCGGCGGAGCCGACGCGCGACACCGACAGGCCGACGTTGATCGCCGGGCGGATGCCCTTATAGAACAGCTCGGTCTCGAGGAAGATCTGACCGTCGGTGATCGAGATCACGTTGGTCGGGATATAGGCCGAGACGTCACCGGCCTGGGTCTCGATGACCGGGAGCGCGGTCAGCGAGCCGGCGCCATTGGCGTCGTTCAGCTTGGCCGCGCGCTCCAGCAGGCGCGAATGCACGTAGAACACGTCGCCCGGATAGGCCTCGCGGCCCGGCGGGCGGCGCAGCAGCAGGGACATCTGGCGGTAGGCCACGGCCTGCTTCGACAGATCATCATAGATGATCAGCGCATGCATGGCGTTGTCGCGGAAGAACTCGCCCATGGCGCAGCCGGTGTAGGGCGCCAGGAACTGCAGCGGCGCCGGCTCGGACGCGGTCGCGGCGACGACGATCGAATATTCGAGCGCGCCGTAGTCGGCCAGAGTCTTGACGAACTGGGCGACGGTCGAGCGCTTCTGGCCGATGGCGACATACACGCAATACAGCTTCTTCGACTCGTCGGTGCCGGCGTTGATCGCCCGCTGATTCAGGATCGCGTCGAGCGCCACGGCGGTCTTGCCGGTCTGGCGATCGCCGATGATCAGCTCGCGCTGGCCACGGCCGATCGGCACCAGGCTGTCGATCGCCTTGAGGCCGGTCTGCATCGGCTCGTGCACCGACTTGCGCGGAATGATGCCCGGGGCCTTCACTTCGACGCGCTGCATCTTGACGTCGGTCAGGGGACCCTTGCCGTCGATCGGATTGCCCAGGCCATCGACCACGCGGCCGAGCAGGCCGCGGCCGACCGGCACTTCGACGATCGCGCCGGTGCGCTTGACGGTGTCGCCTTCCTTGATGCCGCGATCTTCGCCGAAGATCACGACGCCGACATTATCGGTCTCGAGATTGAGCGCCATGCCTTTGACGCCACCCGGGAATTCGACCATCTCGCCGGCCTGGACCTTGTCCAGACCGTAGATGCGCGCAATGCCGTCACCGACCGACAGGACCTGGCCGACCTCGGCCACGTCGGCTTCGGTGCCGAAATTGGCGATCTGTTCCTTGAGGATGGCGGAAATTTCCGCGGCCCGGATTTCCATTCTTAGATCCCTCTCATGGCAAGCTGCAGGCGCGTGAGCTTGGTGCGCAGCGAGCCGTCGACCATACGCGACCCGACCTTGACGACCAGCCCGCCGATGATTGCGGGATCGACCCGCACATCGACCGCGACCTTGGACCCGATGGCCCGATTAAGTTGTTCGTTGATGGCGGTCATCTGACCCTTGGTCAGGGCCTGCGCCGCCGTTACCTCTGCCGTCACTTCGCCGCGGCGTGCTGCCAGCATGGCCAGGAAGCCCTTGATGATGCCGGTCAGCGCGAACAGCCGACGGTGCTGGGCGACGACGCCTACGAAATTGCGCACGGTCGTGCCGAATTCGGCCTTTTCGACGAGCGTCGCCATGGCGCGGGCCTGCGCGTCCCGGCTCAGCACCGGGCTGCGGATCAGACGCGCCAACTCGGGGCTCTCTTCGATCATCTGGCGAAGCTGGATGAGATCGCCCGCGACCGCGTCGAGGGCCTGCTGCTGATCGGCGAGATCGAACAGAGCGGTGGCATAGCGGCCAGCCAGTCCGGATACGCCTGTCGCTTCGGATGCCACGTGAGCTGTACCTTCGATAGTACCGGGGAACAGGGGCCGGAGCCCCGCGATTTTCTTGGTTTCCGAACAGTTTCAGGGCCACGCAGAAAAGGCCTGGCGGGCCCATGGCCGTCCGGAAGCCGTGCGGCAATAGCATATGGCCGGCGAGGGTGCAACTGCGGCTCTGGCCTTAATGTCGCAGGTCTGCCGCTCTCGACAGGAAGGGGTTGAGCCCGGCACGATGGTCGTCATGCGACTTGCCCTTTTCGAACCCGATATCGCGCAGAACGCCGGTACCATGATGCGACTCGCCGCCTGCCTCGGCGTGGTGGTCGATCTGATAGAGCCGTGCGGCTTCATCGTCGGCGATGCGAAGTTCCGCCGCTCGGCGATGGACTATCTCGACCATATCGAGCTGGTCCGCCACAGCTCATGGGCGGCGTTCCAGGCCACGCGGCTGGCCCGGCCCGAACCGGGGCGTCTGGTGCTGCTGACGACCCGGGCCGACCGGCGCTATATCGATGCGCGCTTCGAACCCGACGATACCATCCTGGTCGGCCGCGAAAGCGCCGGCGTGCCGGACGCCGTGCATCAGGCGGCCGACCTGCGCCTGATCGTGCCGATGCGGTTGGGTTTGCGCTCGATCAATGTCGCGCTGACCGCCGGTATGGTATTGGGCGAGGCATTGCGCCAGACGAACCTCTTTGCCGAAGGACCTGCCCGATGACCGATCCCTCTCCCCGCCGCGCCGAGGCGACCGACTGGTTCCAGACGTTGCGCGATCGGCTGTGCGCCAGCTTCGAGGCGATCGAGGATGAATATGTCGCCCGCACCGGCGACGGCCCGGCCGGCCGGTTCGAGCGCAAGTCCTGGTCGCGCGAGGCCGATGGCGGCGGCGGCGTCATCTCGATCATGCATGGCCGCGTGTTCGAGAAGGTCGGCGTCAATGTCTCGACCGTGCACGGCGAGTTTTCGGAAGAATTCCGCGCCCAGATGCCGGGCGCCGCCGAGGATCCGCGCTTCTGGGCCAGCGGCGTCTCGCTCGTCGCCCACATGCGCTCGCCCAAGGTGCCGGCGGCCCATATGAACACGCGCCATATCGTCACGACGACCGCCTGGTTCGGCGGCGGCGGCGATCTGACGCCGATGGTGCCCGACGACAGCGACACGGCGGTCTTCCATGGCGCCTTCAAGGACGCGTGCGACGCGCACGACCCAGGCTATTACCCGAAGTTCAAGGACTGGTGCGACCGCTACTTCTACCTGCCGCATCGGCAGGAGCCGCGCGGCGTCGGCGGCATCTTCTACGACAATCTGACGACCGGCGACTGGGACCGGGACTTCGCCTTCACCCGCGACGTCGGCCTGGCCTTCCTCGACTCCTATCCGAGCATCATCCGCCGGCACATGTTCGCGCCCTGGACCGAGGCCGACCGGCAGCACCAGCTGATCCGGCGCGGCCGCTACGTCGAGTTCAACCTGCTGTACGATCGCGGCACGACCTTCGGGCTCAAGACCGGCGGCAATGTCGAGGCGATCCTGATGTCGATGCCACCCGAGGTGGCCTGGCCCTAACGGAAAATATTGACGCGGCGGCGATCGTCCGGCATCCCTCGTTCCCAGACGAATTTTCCCCGTGTCGGAGCGGTCATGAGCGTTCCCTTCCTTGCCTGCATGATCGCGGCCGCCTCGTTCCATCACCTGCCGGTGCAGGCGCTGGCCGCGATCCAGTCGGTCGAGGGCGGCACGGTCGGCGCGATCATCGGCAACAAGGACGGCTCGGCCGATCTGGGGCTGATGCAGGTCAATACCCAGTGGGTGCCGGCCATCGCCCGGGCGACCCGGGCGCGCGAGGACGTCGTCCGCTACAAGCTGATCCAGGACGGCTGCTTCAGCGTCAAGGTCGCGGCGGCGATTCTCGATGTCTACAAGGTCGAGGCGCATGGCAACATGCTGGAGGCGGTGGGCTTCTATCATTCCCACACGCCGGACCTGAAAGCCGCCTATCAGACCAAGGTGCTGGCGGCGGCACTAAACCTCAGGAAGCACGGCTAAGGCAGCGTCGACCAATTTCTGGATCGCGAAGATTGGTGGAGCAATCCCAAGTCCTGGATTGCAGCGTCTCCCCTTCCGCGTAGCCACGGGACCTTTCGTGCCGGTTAAAAAGCGGCAAACGCAGGGCTGCCTGAGCGCGTTTCTGCCATGTGGCACCGGCATTTGCCCAATGGCCGCTCCAGGCGCAACTTTTACTTCGCAATCTTACGGACTGTGCCGGGCGGGTCTGCCGTCTTCGGCGAAGTTTGGAACGGCGAAGCATGACTGAGCGCGTCTCGAAGCCCATTCTGGTGGCACTGATCATCGCCTGTGCGATGTTCATGGAGAACTTGGACGGAACGGTCATCACGACCGCGCTGCCGGCCATGGCCCAGTCGTTCGGCACCAACCCGGTCCGCCTGTCGCTCGGCATCACCTCCTACATGCTCAGCCTCGCGGTCTTCATCCCGATCAGCGGCTGGATCGCCGACCGCTATGGCGCCCGGACGATCTTCAGCGCCGCGATCGGCGTCTTCACGCTCGGCTCCATCCTGTGCGGCCTCAGCCAGAACGTGCCGGAATTCGTCGGCGCGCGCGTGCTGCAGGGCATCGGCGGCGCCATGATGGTGCCGGTCGGCCGGCTGGTGCTGCTGCGGAGCTGCGAGAAATCCGAGCTGGTGCGGGCCATGTCGTACCTGATGGTGCCGGCGATGATCGGCCCGGTCGTGGGACCGCCGCTCGGCGGCTTCATCACCACCTTCGCCTCCTGGCACTGGATCTTCTTCCTGAACGTGCCGATCGGCGTGCTGGGCATCGTGCTGGTGCAGCGCTTCATCGAGAATTATCGCGAGCCGGCGCTGACGCGGCTCGATTGGCGCGGCTTCGTGCTGACCGGCCTGTCGCTGTCCTTCTTGATGTACGGGCTGGAACTGGTCGGGCGGGTCGAGGCGAATCCCGGGCAGACCATGGGCTTCCTCGCCGGCGGCCTGGTGATCGGAGCGCTCGCCGTGCGCCACGCGCTGACCCACGACAAGCCGCTGGTCGATCTGGCCCTGCTACGGATCCCGACCTTCGCCGCGACGGTGCTGGGCGGCTCGCTGTTCCGTATCGGCGTCGGTGCCATTCCGTTCCTGGTGCCCCTGATGCTGCAGGTCGCGTTCGGCATGAGCGCGTTCAGCTCCGGCCTGCTGACCTTTGCCGCCGCGGCCGGCTCGATGACCATGAAGATGTCGGGCGGCCCGATCCTGAAGCGCTTCGGCTTCCGCACCGTGCTGCTGGTCAATGGCGCCATCAGTGCGCTGTTCATGATGGTGTGCGCGTTGTTCACGCCGGCGACGCCGGCGGTCAGCATCTTCATGCTGCTGCTGGCCGGCGGCTTCTTCCGCTCGCTCGAATTCACCAGCCTCAACACGCTGGCCTTCGCCGATGTTGCCAAGCCGAAGATGAGTGCCGCCACCAGCTTGTCGAGCATGGTGCAGCAGGTCTCGCTCGGCACCGGCGTGGCCTTGGGCGCCATCCTGTTGCATCTCAGCCTGGGTTGGCGCCATGCGCCGCACGGGCCGCTGGTCACCGGCGATTTTCAGGTCGCCTTCCTGGTGATCGGCCTGATTTCGCTCGGCGCCGTCGCCCTATTCCTGCGCCTGGCACCCGACGCCGGCTGGGAAGTCAGCGGCCACCGCCCGCGCGGGCTGGCCCCCGAACAGGTTCCCGCCGCCGGCGACGACTGACGCTAATCCAGGTAGGTCCAGGTCTCCGCGCCGTCGAAGTGCCGGACCGGGATGCCGGCGCGGTCCTCAGGGGGGAACAGGCGCGCGTTGATCGCGACCCGGTCCGGATTTTCCGGGCTCAGGCTGGCCCAATGTGTCGTGCAGCCGCAGATGCGGCAATGATGGGTCGCGAGCGACTTCTCGCCCTGGGCATAGCCGACGGTGGCATCGGGCGCCATGACGAACGTCACCTGGTCCTTCGTATAGTACGCCCAGAGCGCGCCCAGCTTGCGGCAGATCGAACAATTGCATTCGGTCAGCCGCGTCGGCGGCTCGGCAATCTCGATGCGGACCGCGCCGCAATGGCAGGTTGCCGTGATGGTACGGTTGGCCATATGTTTACTTAACCCTCTGGGGCCGGTCTGGAAGCTGTCGACGGCGGGATTTTACGCAAGAATGTTCATATCTTACGCCCAAAACAGCGAAGATGTTCTGCTGTACCGCGCCTTGCGGGATGTCGAACGCGGCTGCTACATCGATGTCGGGGCGGCGGACCCGGTCTTCGATTCGGTTACCCTCGCGTTTTACCAGCGCGGCTGGCGCGGCATCAATCTGGAACCGTCGCCGGCGCCGTTCAAGCGGCTGATGGAACTGCGGCGCGAAGACATCAACCTCAACCTGGCGATCGGCGACGTCGAAGGCACGACGTCGTTTTTCGTGGTGCGCGGTGCCGACGTCCTTTCGACGGCCCTGCCGGATCAGATGCAGGCGCTGGCCGGCCAGGGCTACAATGCGGAACGGATCGAGGTGCCGGTCAGAAGGCTGGCGCGCGTGCTCGAGGAGCATGCGATCGGCACCATCCATTTCCTGAAGATCGACGTCGAGGGGCTCGAGCGCGCCGTGCTGGCCGGCGCGGATCTGCGGCGCTTTCGGCCCTGGATCATCCTGATCGAGGCGACGGCGCCGAACTCGCAGCAGCCGACCCACGATCAGTGGGAGGATCTGCTGATCGCGGTCGACTATCGCTTCGCCTGGTTCGACGGCTTGAACCGCTATTATGTTGCGGCGGAGAAGAGCGAATTGGCGCCGGTGCTGCAGATGCAGCCCAACGTGTTCGACAAATTCAAAAAATATGACGAGGCCCTGGCTCAGCATCAACTGGCGGAGGCAAGGGCGCGAGAGCAGCAACTGCGCCAGGCGTTGCGTTCCGCGCACGAGGAGCTGGCGGCGCAGCGTCTCGAACTGGAGGCGCTGCGCCGGCGGGTGACGGGTTAGGCCTCGACCAGATCCTGCAGCCGATCGAAGCTGCTGTTCCAGCCGAAGCGATGGTCTTCGCGACGCTCGGGGGTCTCGAACGGCGTCTGGGTGAAGATCATCCGGGTCTTGCCGTCTTGCAGGCTGAAATTGACCGTGATCAAGGTCTCCGGACCGTCGTCCCAGGCGAAGGTATAGGCGAGCCGGTCGGGCGCCCGGATCTCGCGATAGATCCCGCCCTGCCACAAGGTCCGGCTGCCGTCGAGCGCGCGCAGGCAGGCGCGCCACGTGCCGCCGACCCGGAAATCATGCTCGAACGACACGGCCGGATAGTTGCGCGGGCCCATCCAGTTCAAGATGTGGCTTCGATCGGTCCAGGCCTGGAACACCAACGCCGGGGGTGCCGCGAAGAGGCGCGTGATGACCAGGGTTCGATCGTCGGCCACGGCGACCGGGCGGGCCTCAGGTTCCAGAGCCATCTTCCGTCTCCTTGCGCTGTAGATCCTGCAGATATTTGTCGAGCCGGTCGAAGCTGCCTTCCCAGAAGCGGCGATAGGGTTCGATCCAGTCGGCGACGCCGGCGAGCGGCCCGCCCTCGAGCCGGCACGGGCGCCATTGCGCCTCGCGGCTGCGCGAGATCAGCCCGGCGCGCTCCAGCACCTTCAGATGCTTGGAGACGGCGGGCAGGCTCATCCGAAACGGCTCGGCCAGTTCCGTCACCGAACGCTCGCCCAGCGCCAGCCGTGCCAAGATGGCGCGCCGCGTCGGATCGGCGAGCGCCGAAAGGGTCATGCTGAGCGGGTCGGCTGCCATAAAATACCATCCAGTTAAATAACCGTATGGTTTATTAAAGCGCACAGCCCGGGATGTCAACCCGTCGCGGTTGGTCAGGCGCTCCAGCCCTGGCAGCCGTTGAGGAACAGGTGGGTGGTGCGCCGGATCCAGTCGGTCTGCTCGGTCGGATTCATCGGATCGCCGAGGCCGAGCGCGCGGCGCTGCGGCCAGGAGACGATCATTTGGATGAATTGTCCGGCGGCGAAGCGGGCGTCGTCGCGCGTCATCGGGGGGGCATCGGGGCGGGAGTCCAACAGCGAGACGATCAGCCGGATCGCCTCCGACCGGCCCCGCTCGCCACCCAAGCCGGTCAGCAATTCGGGAAAGCGGGCTGATTCGGCGATGATCAACCGGTTGAGCGCCAGCGCACGCGGCGACAGGGCGGCGTGCAGCATCAGGCCGGCCAGGCGTTCCAGGATTTCAGGCACGGTCGTGCCGGCCAGCAGCGGCACTTCCGGCGGCGGCCGGATTTGATCGACGATGCGGCCGACCACGGCGGCGAACAGCTCCGGCTTGCCGGCATAGCGGGCATAGAAGGTGCGCTTGGACATGCCGGCGGCCTGGGCGATCGCCTCGATGCTGGTGCTGCCGTAACCATCCCGCAGGAACAGTTCGGTCGCGATCTCCAGAATGCGCTCGCCCAGAAGCTCCGCTTCCGCGCGCGACGGTCGCCCGCCGCGGCGCGGTGCTGCGGTCTCGGTCAAACTCACCGGGGGTAATAGCCGCCCGGTTGGGCGTAATACACCGGCGGCTGGGCATAATAGACCGGGCGCGGCGGCGGGGCGTAATAGACCGGCGGGGGCGCGTAATAGGCCTGCTGCGGCGGTGCGTAATAGGCCGGCGGCGGGGCGGCATAGACGGGGGCCGCCGCGATGGCGCGGAACGGCGCGGTCGCGATCACCGCCGCCGTGCCAACGACGGCCGCGGCCAGACCGAACACCAGGCCGGGGCCGCGCCAATGTTCATGGGCCGAGGCCTGCGACACGGGGGCCGCGGCCAAAGCGACGGTGGCGAGCACACCCAGCGAAACGAACTTGTACCGCATGACTGCCGAACTCCTTGGGGTTAGCCGGCGGCGGAAACGCCTGTCGGGAACCCACAAATGAGAATATAGGGTGCCGCTTAATGAAACGCAACGGTACCGTTCTATTTTATTGACGGCTTTTCTGCCGCACCCCGACGGCGTAGAGTGATGCCTCGTTTCGATCGCTTTATCGCAACTGCCCTCTCGCCGTTCGGGAGCCAGGTCCATGTCGATCAGCGCTACCGGCGGCACGACCGCCGCACCGACCCCGGCCACGGCGGCGAACAGCGCGAGCACCGGCGCCTCGTCCTCCAGCAGCAGCTCCGCGTCGTCGACCCAGATCACCAAGACGGTGACCGAGACCAACGCCGATGGTTCGACCACGACGATCACGACCTACGCCGATGGCTCGACCACGACCCGAACGACCCCGCCGCCCGTCGGCAAGGCGGGTGCCAGCGGTCCCGGCCGTCTGGGTGGGCTGCTGGATTCCCGCAACGCCGCCCAAGGCAATACCTTGCTGGCCGCCCAGGCGCAGGCCACGACGGGCGGATAGCCCTGCTCGTCCATACCCGAGTACTTCGAAAGCGTAGATCTTAGCTCTAAGAGTTCCGGCTTCGTTTCTTTGCGTAACGGATCATTTCATTCGCGTTTTGTTCGGACGAATATTCTGCCCATCCCCTGCGGCAATTAATTCCGGGCGGCACGGTATTCTCCCGTCGGATCGTGCCGGGCATAAATGATTCATTGCATATTATAAAAGGCACGAATGTTGCTTATCTTTATTTCGGCGGCGGCGCAACGGTATTTGGATGCCGTCGTTCATCTAGATAGATGAGCAACTCGAAAGGGAGCTTAAGGACATGTCGATCAGTTCCATCGGAAGCACCACCGTGCCGGTCACGCCGCAATCGGCTTCCACTGAAAAGACCAACAGCAGCAGCGATAGCAGCAGCAGTAGCAGCAGCGCCTCTTCCGCCAGTTCATCGTCCTCGACGACGATTACCAGTACGGCGGCCACGACCAATTCCGACGGCTCGATCACGACGCTCACGACCTACGCCGATGGATCGACCAGCAGCAGCACATCTTCACCGGTGGCCAAGAACGGGCCGGGCGGCGTCGGACGGCTGCTGGACGGCAGCAACGCCGCCCAGGGCAACACGCTGCTGGCGGCCCAGGCGCAGGCCACGACCGGCTCTCCCTCGGGCGCTTCGACCTGATCCCACGCACCCGGGGGATCCGAAGGCGATCCGGCCTCTTGATGGGGCCGGATCCCGTCTGGATCAGGCCAGCACGCCGCCCCGGACGATATCGCCGACGTCCTTCAAATTCTCCACGCCCCAGCACAGGTCCATGACCCGGCGCGACTGGGCGGCCGGGATGATGCCGTCGGCCAGGTCGGCGAATTTCTTTTCCAGCGCCTGGTCGCTCATCGGCACCTCGAGGCTGCCGACCGCGTGTTCGATGTATTTGTGCAGGCTCCGCCCGTCCTTCAGCACGATGGTCATATCGACCTGCTCGGGCTTGATGCCCGGCGTGATCACCGGCACGACCTTGGCGCGCAGCGCCACGATGACCGGGTCGCGCACGGCCTGGTCGCTGAACTGCTTCTCGCCGCCGGCGCCCTGGACCAAAGCCACCGCGACCGCGTGATAGATACTGAACTTGCCTTCCAGCCCCTCGTTCGGCGTCTTCTTGCCGGTCAGCTCCAGCACCAGTGGATGGACCTTCAACTCGACCCGCTCGATCTGGTCGGGCGTGAACTTGTTCTCGTTCCGGAGCTGGATCGCGGCGTCGATCGCCGGATGCATGACGATGCCGCAGGCGAACGGCTTGTAGGTGTTGAGCGCCGCCTCGTAATGCTGGCCCAGCCCGTCGGTGATCTCGCTGTAATCCTGCTTGGTGCTGATCGTGTTGGCCCAGCCGCGCTTGGCCTCGATCATCTGGTCCGAGCTGGTGAAGCCCTTGGCGGCCAGAATCGCCGCGAACAGCCCGTTGCTGGCGGCGCGGCCGGGGTTGAAGCTCTTGTTCATCGAGCCGAAGGATTCGCGCAGGCCGACCGGCTGCGACGCGGCCAGGCCGATGGCATAGACCATCTGCTGCTCGTCGAGCCCCATCAGCTTGCCGACCGCGGTGACCGAGCCGAACACGCCGGCCGTGCCGGTGATGTGCCAGCCGACGTCGTAATGGTTCGGGTAGACCGAGTTGCCGATCCGGCATTCGGTCTCAACGCCCAGCACCAAGGCATTCAAGAAATCCTTGCCATTGACCGGATGCAGCTCGGCATAGGCGAGGATGGCCGAGGCGACCGGGCCGGCCGGATGGATGATCGTCTTCAGATGGGTGTCGTCATAGTCGAAGATATGGCTGGCGACGCCATTCAGGAACGCGGCGTTCATGATATCGAACCGTTCGCGCCGGCCGAACAGGCTGGCCTGGGGCGGGCCGGAGAACGGCGCCAGGGCCGAGACCGCGATGTCGACCGTCTCATGATGCGAGCCGCCGATGGCGACACCGACCCAGTTCATCAGGGTACGCACGCCCTCCTTGCGCACGGCCGGCGGCAGGTCGTCGTATTTCGCCTGGGTGACGTAATGCGCCAGCGTATGGGTCACGCCCTTGCCCTCGTTCTGTGGGATGACCTTCGGCGGCACCGGCTCCGCCGCCTGGGCCGCGCCGCCGCCCGATCCTGCCGCGGCCATGACGAAAGGCGCGCTCGCCGAGGCGAGCAGCAGCGAGCGGCGGTCGATCGGGGGCATGGCGGTTCCTCCAGGAGATTTTTCTGATCAGGTCGGACCGATCGTCGCTGGCGGAAGGTCGCTCGTCCAGAGGCGAAAGCGCGCGGTGGCGCTAGGCGCCGAACGCAATTTCGCGTAGATTGAATTTCTCCAATGCATCTTTGCCTCGAAGCCAGGGCGAACCTTCGTGCCGATCGCACCGGGCGCCGATGGCGCGCCCGTGCCCGATCGGCTTGTCCGATCAGGGAGGCATCGATGCGACGTTCGATCCGGTTTTTTGTCTTCGGCCTGGCCGCCCTTGCGGACGCGCCGGCCCACGGCCAGACGCTCTACACCCTGCAGAATCTGGGGCTCGCCGGTGCCGCGATCAGCGCGGCGCAAGGCCTCAACAACAGCGGCGTCGCCGTGGGCTATGTCGATTTCAGCGGCGGCTTCTACTATGAGGCCTTCACGGCGGCGTTGTTTACACCGGGCAAGCCGGTCAGCAATCCCGGCGTCCTGGTCAATTTTCCGGCGACCGACGCCTATGCCATCAACGACGCAGGCCAGTCGGTCGGCTGGGCGCTCCGGGATCTGGGCATATTTCCAGGGCCGACGCAGACCCACGCCGTGCTGTTCGTTCATGACACGGCGCACGACCTGGGCGTCATTCCGGGCGGCAGCATGAGCACGGCCTATGGCATCAACCAACTGGGCGTAGCGGTGGGCTCTTCCGACACGAACGCCTCCAACATCGGGCCTAACCCGACCCATGCCGCCCGGTTCGCCAACGGTCAGGTGACCGATCTCGGGACCTATCCCGGAGACATGAGCAGCGTCGCCTATGCCATCGATAGTGCCGGCACCGCGGTCGGCTCCTCGTTCGACCCGAACGACAATGAGCGCGCGGTGCAGTTCGCCGGCGGCCAGGTGATCCTGCTCGGCCAGCGGCCCGGCGATCTGGCGAGCCATGCCAACGCCATCAACGACCAGGGCCAGGCGGTCGGCTGGTCGGCGCCGCGCTCCGGCGTCAGCCATGCCGTGATGTTCACGGCCGGCCAGGTCGTCGATCTCGGCATCCTGCCCGGCGGCACCTACAGCGTCGCGACCGCGATCAATAATTTCGGCGAGGTCGCCGGCTATGGCGACACGCCGACCGACTATTTCGCCCATGCCCTGCTGTTCGAGAACGGCCAGGTGATCGATCTGGGCACCTTGCCCGGCGGCCAGGGCAGCAGTGCCCAGGCGATCAACGACCACGGCGACCTGGTCGGCTCGGGCGACGACGGCCAGGGCCACACGTTCGCGCTGAAATGGACGCTGGCGCACCGCTTCGTCGGGCCGGTTGGCGGGAAACTGCCCTAACGGTCGTTCGGTGGCAGCGGGCTAGATTTTTTCCAGCCAGGCCCGCAACTCCGCGGTCACATAGTCCGGCGCGAAGCGATGGCCCTCGGCGGCCGCGATGATCGCCTCCAGATAGCCGGGCTTGGGCACGCCCGGCTCGATCTCGCTGGCGACATAGACCAGCGCGTCGTCGCCGCCGATCTCGATTTGCCGCTTGGCATACAGGCCGCGATGGACGCCCTCGTAACGGTCGAGCGCCACCTCGCAGGCCGGCGTCAATTCCCAGATCAGGCCCAGCACATGGGCGGCCGGATCGGGCAGGATGGTGGCGAAGCCGCGGTGCATGATGCGGAAACGCCAGCCGTCGAGCCGGGCCGGGCCGACCGCGCGGGCGGCCGGGCAGCGATGGGTCATCTGCCGCGCGACGATGTTCGAGCCATAGGCGAAATAGCGGCGGGGCAGAGGCATGGCGGGCTTGAGGACTGGCGGGTGCGACACGGCGACACAAGTAGGATGTCCCGGCGCGCTTGCCAAGGACCGTGGCTTGACAGCCGGGCGAACGCGCTCGATATGCTCGCGGTATCATGGTGGGAACGGGGATGGCATGGACAAGGCGGTAACGGGCGATCCGGCGCTGAAGCGATCCGTGCCGACGCGCAAGGCCGAATGGCTGGGCACGATCAAGCTGTTGGTCGCGACGCTCGCCTTCGTGCTGACGATCCGGACCGTGGCGGCCGAGCCGTTCGTGGTGCCGTCGGCCTCGATGGTGCCGACCCTGCTGATCGGCGACGAGCTGCTGGCGGCCAAATACCCCTACGGCATCGGCAAATATTCTTCTCCGATCGGGCTGATGCCCGATTTCGCCGGGCGCTTCGCCGGCCATCTGCCCGACCGCGGCGACGTCATCGTGTTCCGCCTGCCGCGCGATCCGTCGGAGACCTATGTCAAGCGGCTGGTGGGATTGCCGGGCGACCGCATCCAGATGAAGGCCGGCCGGCTGATGATCAACGGCGCGGTGCTGCCGCGCCGCGCGGTCGGCGTCTACGCGACCGTGCTCGATGGCCAGCCCCAGCGCTTCCTGCGCTATGTCGAGACCCTGCCGGGCGGGCGCGAGCACCCGATCCTGAAGCTGCCCAACGGCTCGCCGTTGGACGACACGCCGGAATTCACCGTGCCGGCACATCATTATTTCATGATGGGCGATAATCGCGACATGTCGCTCGACAGCCGCGTGCCGGCGACGAAGGAAGGCGTGGGCTTCGTGCCCGAGGAAAACCTGGTCGGCCGCGCCGATCGGGTGCTCTATTCGCGCGACCCGGCGGTGGCCGTCTGGGACCTGGCCGACTGGCGCGGGATCTTCCGCACCGACCGGTTCCTGGGACCGATCGATTAAGGCGCGAGTGGGATCAGGGCGGCACTCGAAGCGTCCCACCGCCAAAGCCGATCGTTGGTCAGCGCGGTCCCGCCCCACCAGCGATGGATCGGAGTCAGCAAGAGTCTCTCCGTCGCGCCCAGCGCCGTTCCCGCGGCGGGCAACTCATCCAGCAGCGTCAGCACCGAGCGGCGCAGATGCGGCAGAGCCGTAAGATCCCGGGTCAGCAGAGCGCGCCATGCCTCCGGCGTCGGCTGGCGGAACGCATTCCAGGCTAGTCTGGCTGTTTCCAGGTGATGGGCCTCGACCGTCTCGGCCGAAGGGGCCGAACGCGCGATGTCCGCAGGGCCCCGCTCGGCGATCCGGTCTTCCGCATGGCGAAGCATGAGCTTGCGGACGATCTCCGCATAGGGGCCAACGAAATCGAGCAGCTGAATCAGCACCAGCTGCGCGTGCGGCTCCGGGGCGATCCAGAGTTCGATGGTATCGAAGTTCTGGCAAGTCTCGATCAATCCGGCCTGCCCCGGCCGAACCGCCGGCTATCCCGGAGGCTGATCCAATTCTGCCAGTGGTGAAAATCGTCGCCCTGGGCGTCATGGCTCGGCGCGAAGAAGGCCGCGGTCTCCCCCTTTGTCGGCGGCCGGCCCGACAGGAGCCGATGGGCAAGCGCCTAGACCCGATCGGCGATCTTTGTCTGTTGCAGCCAGCCTGCACCTGCGTCGCCGGTCGTGAGAATGAGGCGCTTCATCGATATCTCCGCGATATCGATCCAGCACCCGGTGCCGAGCTTTCATTGCAATTTCAAGTTTCGGTCCGACAAGCAAGCCGATTGAATTCCCGCCTGGGGCGAAGGATGATGATCCCGTCGTCTCCGACCGTGGGAAAGATAAAAATGCCGGAGCAAGGCACTTGGACTGAAGCGCCGGACTTCGTGCCGCGCGGGCCCGGCCGGTGGGGTCAATTGGCGCTGGGCATCGTCGGCATGATGATGATCGCCAATCTGCAATATGGCTGGACCCTGTTCGTCGTGCCGATCGACCAGGCGCATCATTGGGGCATCGCCCGGATCCAGGTCGCCTTCACGCTGTTCGTGCTGGGCGAGACCTGGCTTCTGCCGTTCCAGGGCTATCTGATCGACCGGGTCGGGCCGCGCCCGACCGTGGCGGTCGGCGGCGTGCTGGTTGCGGCTGGCTGGCTGCTCAATTCGTTCGCCGACAGCCTGACGGTGCTCTATGCCGGCGCGGTCGTCGGCGGCACCGGTGCCGGGATGATCTACGGCGCCGCGGTCGGCAATGCCTTGAAATGGTTTCCCGACCGGCGCGGACTCGCCGCCGGCCTGACCGCCGCCGGCTTCGGCGCGGGCTCGGCCGCGACCATCATCCCGATCGCCCAATGGATCCAGCAATACGGCTACCAGTCGGCCTTCTTCTGGTGGGGGCTGGGCCAGGGCGCCACGATCCTGGTCGTCGCCTGGTTCCTGCGCATGGCGCCGCTGGTGCCGGGCACTCTCCCGGTCGGCCTGCCGATCGATGCGCGACCGCAACGCCATGGCAAGCCGGTCGACGACAAGACCCCGGGCCAGGTGGTGGCGGCACCGATCTTCTGGCTGATGTATCTGATGTTCGTGCTGGTCTGTGCCGGCGGCCTGATGGCGACGGCGCAGTTGGCGGTCATCGCGCGCGATTTCGGCGTGGCCGACACGCCGGTGATGCTGGTCGGCCTGACCCTGCCGGCGCTGACCTTCGCGCTGTCGCTCGACCGGATCATGAATGGCATCACCCGGCCGTTCTTCGGCTGGGTCTCCGACCAGATCGGGCGCGAGACGACCATGTTCATGGCCTTCCTGCTCGAGGGCCTGGGCATTCTGGCGTTGCGCTACTGGGGCGATGATCCGGTGCGCTTCGTGCTGCTGTCGGGCCTGGTGTTCTTTGCCTGGGGCGAGATCTACAGCCTGTTCCCGGCCTTGAGCGGCGATATCTTCGGCCGGCGCTTCGCCACCGCGAACTACGGGCTGCTCTATACCGCCAAGGGTACGGCGGCGTTGCTGGTGCCGCTCGCCAGCGTGCTGAAACAGTCGAGCGGCGACTGGAACAGCGTGTTCATGGTCGCGGCCGCCTGCAACATCCTGGCGGCCGTCCTGGCGATCCTGGTGCTGCGTCCGATGCGGCGGGCCCGCCAGGCGGCCGAACGTCGGATGAGCCTGGCAATCGACGCTTCAACAGCGCGCTAACCGCGGCGCACGCTGTTGAAGCGCGCGATCAGCACCACGGCCAGGACCAGGCCGGCGATTGCCAGCAGCGAGCCGCCGACGCTGCCGGCGTCATCCTCCTCCGGCGTCATCAGCTGACGGGAGGTCCGGTTGCCGGCGGCCAGCGCCTTGGTCAGATCGGCGGCATCGACGCCGTTCGGCCGCACGAGCGGGGCTGCCGACGCGCGTCCGACCGGGTCCTGGTCGGGTTCGGGCCGGCTTAGGCTATGCAGGCCGACCGCGTCGGCATCCCGGGGCGCGTCCGAACCGGATAGCGCGCGCAGCTGACTGTCGGTGCTGGGCGGCGGATCGGCCGCCAAGGCCGGAGCGGCGCAGGCAAGCCCACCCAGCACGACCAGCCCGATCAGGCGGCGCTTGGTTCCGGTGGCGACATGCCGGGGCTGGTCGGCCATGGGGTTCCTATCTGTCACAGGCACCATTCTAGAGCGAAGATTCTTAAGAATCGCGCCATAATCGATCGCCGGGGTCAAGGGTGGTCGGCCCTGGGCGCAGGGCTTGCGGCGAGATGGCGCTTGCGCGGGTCCGCGGGGCGTCGGAACATATTGCATCGCACGCCCGTTTGCCTGTCCGTTGGAGGGTTTCGATGAGTGCCAGCTGGTTCGATCGTCTGCTGTCCTCGATCGCCGATCGGGGTCGGGCCTGGGTCAAGATTCCGACCGGCGTGCCGCCGCTCGAACAGGTGCTGCAGCTCAGCCGCAGCCTGATCTCCGAACGGGGCGAGGCCTCGGGTGCCGCCCTCGCGCGCGCGCTGCTGGAAAGCCTGAGCGCGCTCGGCGAGGCCGACCGCCTGACCTATTATCGCTTTCTCGCCAATGATTTCGCGCCGGATCCGTCCAAACTGAAGCTGGCGGCCGAGGCCTATCTGGCGGCGCCCAACCCGGCGACGGCCATGGTGCTGGGCGAGGTGGCGGAGCCGCCGCGCCAGGAATTGCTGCGCCGGATCAACATGGCGCCCGGCGGCACCGCGACGCTGGTGCGGATGCGCGAGGGGCTGCTGCCGCTGCTGCGCGAGCATGACGAACTGACCCCGCTCGACGCCGATCTGCGCCATCTGCTCGGTTCCTGGTTCAACCGGGGCTTCCTGGAATTGCGGCGGATCGATTGGAACAGCACGCCGGCGGCGATCCTGGAAAAGCTGATCCAATACGAGGCGGTGCATGAGATCAAGGGCTGGCCCGATCTGCGCCGCCGCCTGGCGCGCGACCGGCGCTGCTTCGCCTTCTTCCATCCGGCACTCGCCGGCGAGCCGCTGATCTTCGTCGAGGTGGCCTTGGTCAACGGCCTGTCGGCAGCGGTCCAGCCGCTGCTGGAGCAGGACAATATCCAGGAGCTGACGGCGCCGGATACGGCGATCTTCTATTCGATCTCGAACTGCCAGAAGGGCCTGCGTGGCATCTCGTTCGGCAATTTCCTGATCAAGCAGGTGGTCGAGGATCTGAAGGCCGAGACGCCGAGCCTGACGCAATTCGCCACCCTGTCGCCTGTGCCGGGTTTCCGCCGCTGGCTCGAGGCGCGCTTCGACAAGGGCGCCCAGCATCTGCTGACGGCAGAAGAGCGGGTCGCGATCGCCGCGCTCGCCGACAAGGGCGCCAAGGGCGCGTTCCGCCGCCTGCTGGGCACCGTCGGCTGGCACGAGGAAGCGGCGACCGCCGCGGCACTCAAGGGGCCGCTGCTGCGGCTCTGTGCCGAATATCTGACCGCGAGCAATGGCGGCAAGGGGCCGACCGACCCGGTCGCGCGCTTCCATTTGGGCAACGGCGCCCGGCTGGAGCGGGTCAATTATCTCGCCAACATCGCGTCGCGCGGCTTCAAGGAAAGCTATGGGCTGATGGTCAATTACCTCTATGACCTGGACCGGATCGAGGCCAACCACGAGGCCTTCGTGCGCCATGGCACCGTCGCCCATTCCGACGCGGTCGCGGCCCTGGTCGCCCAAGGCGCCAAATCCAGGACCGGCGTCACCAGCCTGCTGGGCTTCACCGGGCGCCGGTCGGCGTCGTAAGACGCAACGCCCATGTCTCGACAAACCTACGAGACGGTCGATATGCATACGGCCGGCGAGCCGGTGCGGATCGTTACCGGCGGCTATCCGGCGCTGTCCGGCCGCAGCATCCTCGACAAGCGGCGGGACGCACGGGCGCGGTTCGATCATATCCGCACCACGCTGATGCTGGAGCCGCGCGGCCATGCCGGCATGTATGGCGTGATCCCGACCGCGCCCAGCGGGCCCGAGGCCGATCTGGCCGTGCTGTTCACCCATAACGAAGGCTACAGCACGATGTGCGGCCACGCGACCATCGCGATCGGCCGCTGGGCGGTCGATGCCGGTCGTGTGCCGTCCGATCAGGGCCGGGCGAATTTCGGACTGGAAACGCCCTGCGGCATCGTCCGCGTCCAGGTCGAACCCACGGTGGACGACGCGCCGCTGGTGACGTTCGAAAGCGTGCGCTCGTTCGCCAGTCACCTGGATCTGGCGGTCGAGGTCCCGGGGCATGGCATGGTGATGCTCGATATCGCGTTCGGCGGCGCCTATTACGCGATCCTGCCGTCGTCGCGCCTGGGGCTGCCGTTCATGACCACGCCGGTCGACAGCTTGGTGGCGGCCGGCGTCCGCATCACCGACGCGGTACGTGGGGCGATCGCAATCACCCATCCGGACGAGCCGGACCTGGGGTTCTTGTACGGCACGATCCTGACCGATGACGCGGCGCCGGACAGTGCCGCGCCGAGCTATAATCTGTGCATCTTCGCCGAAGGTCAGATCGACCGCTCGCCGACCGGCAGCGGCGTCACCGCGCGGATGGCGCTGGATTTCGCACGGGGTCTGGTCGGCCCCGGGATCGAACGCGAGTTCCGCGGCATTTCCGGCAAGGGCTTTCTGGGCGCGCTGGGCCAGGCGTCGGGCACGGGCCTTGAGGCATCGGCGACTGTGCTCGTCTCCGGCCGGGCGCATTACGCCGGCGAGGCGCGCTTCATCGTCGAGCATACCGACCCGCTCGGTCCCGGCTTCCGCCTGCCGCGGTATTTCGCCGACTTGAGCCCTTGAATCGGCGCACGGCCCTGTTCCTGGCGTTCGTGCTTTCGGGGCTGGGCGGGGCGCCCGCACAGGCCGACGCGATCCCGGTGCATCTGGCGGACGGCCAATATCTGGCCGCCGTGCCGCCAGGCTGGGACGGCAAGACCGCTCTGCCGCTGGTGCTGTTCATGCACGGCTATGGCGAGAGCGCGGCGGTGGCGATGGCCGAGCCGGGCCTCGCGGCGGCGGCCACCGACCAGGGCGCCCTGTTCATCGCCGCCGACGGCGCCAATGGCAGCTGGACCTTCCGCAGCGGGCCGCGCCAGGGGCGCGACGACATCGCTTTTCTCCACGCCGTGCTCGACGATGCGCGGAGGCGCTGGCCGGTCGATCCCCGGCGTGTCGTCGCCAGCGGTTTTTCCATCGGCGCGTCGATGGTCTGGGACCTCGCCTGTCACGCCCCTCAGGGCTTCACCGCCTTCCTGCCGGTCTCGGGCACGTTCTGGGTGCCCTACCCCGAAAAATGCGAAGGCGGCGCCGTGGCGCTGCGCCAGGTCCATGGCTACAACGACCACACCTTTCCGCTGGCCGGGCGTCGGGTCGGTCTGTTGTGGCAGCAGGGCAATACGGACCGCGGCTTCGAGATCCTGCGCCAACTCGATCAGTGCCCGGCGGCCCCGGACGGCATGACTCAGGAAGGGCGCCTGGAATGCCGCAGCTGGACGCAATGCGGTTCGGGCCGGCTCCAGCTCTGCCTGCATTCGGGCGACCACGAGATCGATCCGGTCTGGCTGGCCGGCGGGTTGCGCTGGGCCTTTCAGCAATGACGCCATGCCTTCATTCAATGCTTGAAACAGTCAGACTTTAAAAATGCAGCGGCCACCATTTTAGACCCAAACACACTAAGGTGATGATCGTCCCTGAACATTAAGGTCCCATCTTCCCTTAAATGATATTTTCCATCTGTTTCCAGCAGGGGGGTCGTTTTAAATATACATGCACCACTGGCGTCGAAAATAGACGCCCATTCATCTATTTGTGGTTGGTATGAAGGCACTACGGTCTTTGCGTCGATATCGCATCCTGTGCCATATCCAAGGCACGATTCGGGCAGATCGCCTACGGTCGGATTATCGAAGTTGACGACCACGGATTTTCCCCAAGAGCGAAGATCACCAATGTCGTTTTTTGCTATGGCGCGAAGATTTTTGGTTCTCTCTTGTTCTGAAATTTCAGAGCGATTTTTGTCCAGAGAAGTAACTGTGAGATCCTCGCCGTAAACTCCAAAAATAACTGTCTGTATTGATCCTGTATTTTTTATAAAATCGTAAATCTTCTCATTTACTGAATCGCAAATTTCATTATACCGAACGTTACCATAGACTTTGCGAAGCGGCGGACAGCCAGGTAGGCCAATATTGATGACGGAAAGTCCCATCTTCCCATATACTTCGTTGATCCCGGGATAAAGTGAATTTGCTATACTGTCTCCGATAATGGCTACAGCAGGTCCTTGGTCAAACTTGCTAGTATTACAGAATATATCATGATGTTTTTCCTCCTCGACCAGCCCAAGCCTTTGCAAACAAGCTTGGTCGGTGCCATCCCATTTAAGTTGAGCCGCGTCACCCGGCATTCCTCGTAAAGAAAAACTGGTCGACTGGCTTATCGAAAAAGCCAAAACGCCAAGCCCAGCCATCGACACAACGAGTAGCGGCACGATGTGTCCGCTCTTGCCATAACGAAGTGGTCGTTCAACTGCTCGCCACGTCGCCCATGCCAATACGACAGACAATAATAACGCTAAAATCTTTGACATAAACGCTGGCTGCGGGCTGGCCAATCTAAGAAAAACAAGTAGCGGCCAATGCCACAAATAAATAGGATAACTAATTAGACCTGTAAAGACCATGACTGGGTTTGAGAATATATTCCGATTTATCCAGGCTTTGGAACCACAGAAGATGATCGCAGCTGCGCCTATCGTTGGAACAAGTGCCCAGAATCCCGGGAAGGGTGAATTCAAATTCAAAAATATCTGAGAGACTAAAATAAGAAAAAAGCCGGAAATAGAAATAGTATTTACTGTAAAAGACGAAAATGAATTATAATTTATTTTACGAGAATTTGCATAAGATAGCCCAGACCCTAAAAGAATCTCAAATATTCTGGCGTACGGCATGTAAAATGCGGCAGCTTGATCGCTACGGATAAGGAAGATATCGTAAGAAAATGACATAAGAAATAGTAATGAAATTACCATTCCAATATTCATTCTAAATTTAACGGAAATAAATGCAATAAAAGGCCAGATTATATAAAATTGCTCTTCGATGCCAAGGGACCAAAGATGCAAAAGGGGCTTTGTGTCGCTTGCGGCATCGAAATATCCGGCTTCATTATAGAGCAATATGTTGGATAGAAACAACGCTGCGGCGGTAACGTGTTTGCAGAGTTCTTGAAAATCACCGGTATATAATATAGCCAAGCCCAGGCCCAATGAGCCCACCAGGACCACAAATAGTGCAGGAAAGATCCTTCGGATTCGGCGACCGTAGAACTCACGATAGTTGAATGTTCCGGATTCGACCTTTTGTTGTATCAGTCCGGAAATCAGAAATCCGGAAATAACAAAAAAGACGTCCACCCCCGCAAACCCGCCAGGGAAGCGCCTCGGAAACGCGTGATAAGCAATCACCAGAAGGACCGCAACGGCACGTAGACCATCGATATGTGGCTGGTAATCAGACGAATGTTTCCCAGCCGTTTGCCTTAAAGACGCCGCAAAATGCATTTGATAATCCCGATCAGTCTTCGATCGCCAGACAGCCACGGTCGGTCATGAGTTGCAACAAAAATTATAAAATGGCTTTTATAGTTGTTTCGAGTCGCCTGACATTGCTGTCGCGCGTTTGATTTGATCAGTGCGTGTCGGGCTGCGGCTGATGAGTGCGTCTCCTTTAATGGGCATCGCTGGGCAATCGAGGACAGTTTTGAGAGCGCTAGCCTGAACAATTCATCACCCGTTTTGGGGCAGCGCGTTCAGGGTCCATCCGTTCGCGTATAGGATGTGCGTCGGGGTGGCGCCGGCGGCGCGATTTTCGTGGGTATGCTGGTTGGCGGGACGCGGGTTCTATGGGGGCACATCGCCCCGTCGGTCACGGCGGCAGCTTGGCCAGGCGCCCGGCGAGGCTTGAGAATCCCTGCTGATAGGCGAACCCAGTCGGCAGCGAGACCTTGATCTTGGTGACCAGTTCGGTGACGCGGACGGCGACCTTGATCAGGCCGAGGCGCAGGGTGTCGAACTGGGCGTCGCGCCAGAACGATGATTTGGGCGCCAGTCCGCGCAGGCCGTGCATCAGCCAGTAGGCGGCGGTGTGGATCAGCAGGCGGAACTGGTTGGCGGTCGCTTTGGTGCAGGAGGTGCGGTCAGAGGCGAGGTGCAGCTTGTGGGCCTTGATCAGATGGTACCGCCCTGCGGGCGTTGCCTTCGGCCCCGCTTGGCCCCGCGCGCAATAGACCTTCTCATAAAGCGACTTGGGGAGGCCCGCGAGGTTGGTCACGATGAAGCGGCTATCGACGCCTTGGCCGGAGGCTTCGATGCGCGCGATCACCCGACGCTCGGTGTTCCAGGTCTCGGCGCCGTAACGGAACTCGGCATAGCGGCGCACTTTTGGGTCTGCGGCGGCGTCGAGGCGATCGAGGGCAACCTGCTCGGCCTCGGCCGTCACGCGCCGCAGCAGTACCTTGTTGCCCGCCAGTCCGAAGATGTAGCCGACCCGATGGCGCTCGCACCAGGCCATGGCTTCGGGGCGGCCGTAGTGGCTGTCGCCTCGGATCAGAATATCGACGCGCGGCCAGCGGGCGCGGATCGCCTGCACGACGTGGCGCAGCACCGTGGCCACTTCGATGCCGTCCGGCGTTTTGCCTGGCCGAAGGAAAACCGCGACCGGTTTGCCGGTCGTCGCCTCGTAGATATGGATCGGCATGAAGCAGCGGCTGTCATGGTGGGCATTGAACAGGGAGAGCTGCTGCTGGCCGTAGGCCCGGTCCTCGGTGTCGTCGATGTCGAGCACGATCCGCCGGGGCACTTGGCTGAAGCTGTCGCAGAACAACTCCACCATCGCTGCCATCATACGCTTGAGCGCGACCGTGCCGGGCAGGTTCTCCAGCCGCGTCATGGTCGGCTGCGAGCAAAGATCGGGGCCGCTCTCGGGCAGGCGACCGACCGCCATCTTGAAGGCGGGATCTTTGCGCAGCATGTCGCAGTCGTTGGCATCCGGATAGCCCGCTGCAATCGCCAGCGCGCGGAAACGGATCATCTCGCCCAGCCCATGGACAATCCGGTCCGGCGTGCGCGGATCTTCAACGCAGCGCGCCAGCCGGTCGGCGATTCCCAGCCGACGCTCGACTTCGGCTAGCAGCAAGATACCGCCATCCGACGACAACCGGCCGCCGTCAAAACGGGCGACAATGGGCTTGCCGCAGACCGGTGACAGGCCCGGCAGCGGCAGGGTAAGGTCAACTTCGGCGGGCATGGCGCTCCGGAAACAGCAGATTCGGTCTGAACAATTGAATCTTACGTGATTCCAATGAGTTACGCTATGTCCGCCAACCCCGACGAATTATCCGGGCTAAGGAACGAACTCGGGCTCGGCCACAATGAGGCTCGTTCCTGGCACGGCCGGCAGCGCCAGCTCCCCGTCAAATCAAATGCGCAGTTGCAACGCTAAGGCGGCGGCGCCAGACGGGTGAAGCCCTGGCGCGTGAAGAATGGCGCCGCCGCCGGACTCTCCAGATACTCCAGGAACGGCTTTGCCCCGGCGTTGGTGCTGGCCTTGATCAGGGCGGCGGGATAGATGATCGGCGGATATGAGCTGGCCGGGAAATCGGCGGCGATGCGCACGCCCGTGTCGGCCGCGGCGTCGGTCGCATAGACGATGCCGAGCGGCGCCTCCGACCGGCTGACCAGCGCCAGGGCGGCGCGCACGCTTTCGGCGCGCGCCAGATGCGGCTCGAGCCCGGCCCACAGACCCAGCTTTTCCAGCGCCTGCTCGCCGTATTTTCCGGCCGGAACCGATTGCGGATCGCCCATCGCCAGGCGGCCGCCCTTGAGCGCACCCAGCAGATCGGCCTGGGGGCCAAGCCTGATCGCGACCGGATTGTCCTTGGCCGTCACCAGCACCAGCCGGTTGCCCAGCAGGTCGGTCCGGCTTTCGGGCCGGATCATGTCGTGCTTGGCAACCTCGTCCATCCAGTCCAAATCGGCCGAGATGAACAGATCGGCCGGCGCGCCGCTTTCGATCTGCTTGGCGAGCGGGCCGCTCGCGGCATAGGACGCCTCGACCTTGACGCCGGTACGCTTGGCATAGTCGGCGATCGCGTCGTCCAGCGCGTTCTTGAGGCTGGCCGCCGCGAACACCAGCACATCGGCCGCCGCTGCGGGCCGCGCCGTGAAACCGGCGATGAGGGCTGCGGCAAGCAAGGCGGAACGGATCGGGCGACGCATGGGACCTCCGGGGATCGATATATTTTGGAGAATATCGCGATCGGCGCCCGGAGGTCGAGGACGGAGATGTCGCGCCGGAGAAGGTTACTTGAACTCCCGGAGCTTCACCTTCGTCCGGTGATCCGGCGGCACGGTGCCGAAGCCGGGGGCGCCCTTGAAATAGTCCTTCTGCCATCTCGCGGTATGGGCGGCGGAGCCGGGGACGGTCAGCTCCTTGTTGAAGGCGGCGCGCTCGGCCGACCATTTCGTATAGGCCTCCTGCACCTCCGGATCGTCGCTCATGGCTTTGATCTCGGGCAGGACCTGCTCGATCAGGCCGCGACGGATCGGGAAGATGGTGCAGAACGGCTCGCCCTCGGCAAAGGTGATCGGCTGGTTGGTCCGGGTGAATTTCCAATTCATGGTGAAGGTGAACGGCGACCAGTCGGTCTCGACCACCGCGCTCATCGGCTGGATGGCGTCTTTGAAGATGTTGGTCGGTCCGCCGACCCACAGGTCGTAGCCGGGCTCGGTGCGGAACAGGCCGGTGACGTGGAAGGTCAGGATGCCCTGGCCGAAATGGCTGAGCGCCGTAGGGGTGGCACCGGTGACGGCCGGGTTGATGATGATGCCGTCGGTATTGTTGCTGCCGGTCCAGACCGCGGCGAACGGCACCGGGTTCAGGATCTGCCAGCCATGGGCGTTGGCAATGTTGAGCGGCAGGCAGCGATAGGCGAACTGCTCGGGCGTGGCGCCCATCCAGTCGCGCTCGACCGGGGCGGTGCGGATCAGCGGCGGGGCACCGGAGGTCGGATAGCAGATCAAGCGCAAGATTCTGGGTCCAGTCGGTCGGGGGTTAGATCAGGCCGCGGGCGGTCGGGATCGGGGCGGGATGGCGCAACAGGTCGGCGGCTTCGTCGGCGGGAACCGGCCGTCCGGTCAGGAAACCCTGGACGACGGTACATTTCAAGGCACGCAGCACATTGAGCTGTTCGCGCGTCTCGACCCCTTCGGCGACCACGTCCAGACCCAGCTCGGCGGCGAGCGAGATGATGGCCGAGGCAACCGCCCGGCTCGCCCGGTCCCAATCGACGTCCTTGGTGAAGGCGCGATCGATCTTCAGGGTCGAGATCGGCAGGCGATTGAGGTTGGCCAGGCTGGAATAGCCGGTGCCGAAATCATCGAGCGCCACCTTGATGCCGGCGTCGGTCAGGCCCTGCACGATGCGGCAGACCCGGTCGAAATCGGTGATCATGGTGCTTTCGGTGATCTCGATCTCCATCAGCCGCTCCGGCAGCAGGAACTGCTGATAGGCCGCCAGATGCTCGTCGAGCAGATCGCCCAGGAATTCGCGCGGCGAGACATTGACCGCGATCGGCACGGGATCCAGGCCGGCATCGATCCAGTCGCGCTGCTGGCGGCCGACCGCTTCGAACACCCAACGGGTCAGCGGACCGATCAGCCCGCATTCCTCGGCCAGATTGATGAAGGTCACCGGCGGCAGCATGCCGCGTTCCGGATGATCCCAGCGCACCAGCGCCTCGAATCCGACCAGGCGATAGTCGGGCAGCGAGACCTTGGGCTGAAAATGCAGCAGCAGCTCGCCGGCCGGAATGGCGCGGCGCAGGTCGGTCTCCAGATCGAACCGGTTCTTGGCATGGCCGTGCAGGTCGTGGTCGAAGAAGGCGAAATGATTGCCGCCCAGTTGCTTGGCCGTCTGCAGCGCGGCCTCGGCGGCGCGCATCAGCTCGCCCGGGTCCTGGCCATCGTCCGGATAGATCGAGATGCCGATCGACGCGCTCATTTCATACGGCACGTCGTTCAAGAGGAACGGTGTCTGGCACAGCTCGAGCAGGCGCGCGGCGGCGCGATAGGCGTTCTCGGTGCTGAGGTCGGGCTCGCCGATCATGACGAAGCGGTTGCCCGACAGGTGGCCGGCGATCTCGTGGCCATGGCGGATCAGGCCGATGCGCCGGCCGATCTCGCCCAGCAGCGCGTCGCCGGCGCCATGGCCCTGGGTCTCGTTGATGGTCTGGAACCGGTCGATGCCGAAAGTCAGCACCGGCAGCTTGCGCCCGTCGTCGCGGGCATTGTCGATTGCCGCCTCGATCAGGCTTTCCAGCAGCGCGCGATTGGGCAGGCCGGTGATCTTGTCATGGGTGACCATGCGGGCGAGTTCGCTCTCGTGCCGCTTCGCCTCGGTGATGTCGAGGCTGAGGCCGATGGTGCCGCGGAACGTGCCGTCCTTATGAAACAAAGGCTGGCCGCGGACCTGCATCCAGCGATATTCGCCATCGTGCCGCCGGTTGCGGATCTCGGCCTGCAGCGGCGTGCGGTCTTCGCGATGCAGCTCGAAATTGACTTCGAGCGGGACCAGATCGTCGGGATGGATCGAGTCGCGCCAGCCGCGCCCAAGCATCTGCGACAGGCTCATGCCGGTGAAGGCAAGAGTCGCCTGGTTGACATAGATGCAGGATAGGTCCGCGTCGGTCATCCAGACCATCGCCGGGATATGCTCCAGGAGATGCCAGAGAAATTCGCGGTCCAACTCCGGCGACGGCATGAGCGTTCTTTCTACGAGGCGCAGTGACGCCAGGACTCTATCTTCAAGTCGGCCCGGAAATAAAGCGGGCGATCAGATCCGCTGCCCCAGATAGCGCACGATCCGGGCCGGCCCGCGATGCTTCGACCCTTCGGCCAGCAGCACGGTACCCTCCAGCAGCTCCAACGTCTGCAGGGCGGCGAAATCCTCGGCCAAACCCGCGGCGTCATACAACAGCGGTGCCGTGCGGGGCCCGCCGGACGGACGATCGGCCTGGCCCTTCTGGAACGCCTCGACCAGCGCCAGACCGCCGGGCTTGAGACTGGCCGCCATGGCGCGATGGATCAGCCGGCGGTCGGCGACCGGCACATGCACGAAGATCTCGATCGCGAGATCGAACCGATCGTGCGGCCAGTCCCACCGGGTGAGGTCGGCCGCGATCGTCTCGATCCGGCAGTCATGCCGGTGGGCCAGGCGCAGCGCCTTGTCCAGCCCGACTGGCGAGATATCGACCAGGGTCACCTCCAGACCCTGGGCCGCCAGCCAGACCGCGTTGCGGCCCTCGCCATCGCCGACCGCCAGCGCGCGCTGGCCGGAGGCCAGGCGATAGGCCTGCGACGCCAGATACGCGTTGGGCGCCGTGCCGAACAGATAATCCTCGGCGGCATAGCGCGCGTCCCACAGGGCCTGCTGGTCGGTCACGATTTCAGATCGGCGGTCGTGAGCTCGACCTGGCCGTCGGGCGCCAGGCGGCGCTCGCGGATGCAGCGCTCGGCCGCCTGCTCGAACCGGGCGCGCTCCAGATGGAACGCCTCGACGCACAGCTCCGGCGTCGGGCTCATTGGCAGCAGCTTCTGGAACACGGTGCGCGGCACGCGGACGACGCCCTTATACTCGCCGATTTCGACCGAGAAGGTCACCGCGCGCAGGGTCTCATCCCATTCGGCATCGTCGGGAAAGGTGAAGATCGGCATGGCGATGAAAATGCCGCCGGGCCGGGGTCGATGTCCAGCGCGTCAGTGAAACGCCATCAGCGCCAGGAACATGATGAACACGGCGGCGCCTGCGACCAGGCCGATGACATCGAACAATTCGCGAAACCGCTTCATGGGACCCTCCCGGGCAACCGCGGAACAGGCAACGATATCACGCCTGTTTCAGCCCGCTGGGAAGCCGGATTCGTCGCTGCGCTGCGGTATGCGGCGGTGCGAAGGATCGACGCGATGCAGTCGCGTCGATTCCAGGGCCATTGAAGCCCCCGCGCAGCGAGCTCAGCCCGCGGAGGCCGGCGCCCGGCGCCTGAGGGCTCGACGCGGCTATTCCGCGCCGAATATTAAAGCATCGTCTCCAGCACGCGATCCGGCGGGCGGTGGCCGTCGGTGAAGGTCTTGATGTTGATGATGACCTTCTCGCCCATGTCGATGCGGCCCTCGATCGTGGCCGAGCCCATGTGCGGCAGCAGCACGACGTTCGGCAGCTTCAGCAGTTTCGGATTGACCGCCGGCTCATGCTCGAACACGTCGAGGGCGGCGCCGCCCAGCTCGTCGGCGGCCAGCATGCGGGTCAGCGCATTCTCGTCGATCACCTCGCCGCGTGCGGTATTGACGATATAGGCATGGCGTTGGATCAGCTTCAGGCGCCGGGCCGATAGCAGATGATATGTCGCCGGCGTGTGCGGGCAATTGATCGAGATGATGTCCATGCGGGCCAGCATCTGATCCAGGCTCTCCCAATAGGTCGCCTCCAGCTGGGCCTCGATCTCGGGCAGCACGCGGCGGCGATTATGATAGTGGATCGACAGGCCGAAGCCTTTGGCGCGGCGCGCGAGCGCCGTGCCGATGCGGCCCATGCCGACGATGCCCAGGCGCTTGCCCCAGATGCGCTGGCCCAGCATGTGGGTCGGGCCCCACCCGGTCCATTTGCCCGAGCGCAGCAGCCGCTCGCCCTCGCTCAGGCGGCGGGCGACGGCCAGGATCAGCGCCATGGTCATGTCGGCGGTATCCTCGGTCAGCACGCCCGGCGTGTTGGTGACCGTGATGCCGCGCTGGCGCGCGGTCGCGATGTCGATATGGTCGACGCCGGTACCGAACGAGGCGATCAGCTTCAACTGGGGGCCGGCCTGGGACAGCACGGCCAGATCGATCCGATCGGTCACGGTCGGCACCAGCACCTCGGCGGTCTTGACCGCCTCGATCAGTTCGGCCTGGGTCCGGGGCGTGTCGTCGAGATTCAGCCGCGCGTCGAACAGTTCCATCATCCGCGTCTCGATCGGCTCCGGCAGCTTGCGCGTGACGGTGACGATGGTTCGGTTCTTCTGCATGGCTTTTCCCGTCCTGACGACGCCCGTCCCACAGGCCTAGCAGCGGGCATCGGGCTTTGTCCAGGCCTGCGGCGCGACCCCGCCCGCGACATGCGCGCGCTTGACCCGGGCGGCCCCTGCGCTTAACAAGAATCGCTGGTGGGGGACTGGGAAATTACGCTAATTCGGCCGAGCCTGCGGGGCTCCTTCGCATCATGGACGACAGCTTTGGTCGTCATGGTCTTGCTCGCGTCCGGCGGCGCCTTCGCGGCCGACAAGATCCCGCGGCCCAAGGTCAAGCCGCCGGTGCCGCCGATCACGGAACAGGCGCCGGCCGACGATGCCGCGGCGGTGCCGCCGGCCGCCGCCGGCGAGAAGCCGGCACCCAAACAAACCGTGAAATCGTCGCACGAAACCACCTTGCCCTTGCCACGCTTCGCCGCCATGCGCAAGGGCGAGGCCTATGTGCGCGTCGGCCCCGGCACGCGCTTCCCGATCGATTGGGTCTTTACCCGCAAGGACATGCCGGTCGAGATCCTGGCCGAGAACGACGTCTGGCGGCAGATCCGCGATTGGGAGGGCACGATCGGTTGGGTGCTCTCGTCGCAGCTGACCGGCCGGCGCATGGTCATCGTCAAGGGCGAGGTCGGCACGCTGCGCAGCGACCCCTCGCCCACAGCCGACCCGGTCGCCCATATCGAGCCGGGCGTGATCGGCCGGCTGATGGAATGTCCCGTGCCCGGCGACTGGTGCCGGGTCGAGGTCAATGATCTCAAAGGCTGGATCCATCGCCGCGAGGTGTTCGGCGTCTATCCGACCGAGCCGTTTCCGGCGCCGTGACGCAGGGCGAGTACGACGACGCCGCCCTGTATGATTCCGAAAACGGCTGGGGTCCGGACGATGATTTCTATCGGGCGCTCGGCCGGGAGGTCGGCGGGCCGATCCTGGATCTGGCCTGCGGCACCGGCCGGCTCGCGCGTGTGCTGGCCACCGACGGGCGTCGGGTCGTCGGGCTCGACATCGCGCCGGCGATGGTCGCCCGCGCAAGGCTGCTCGATCCGGACGGCACGGTCGACTGGCGGGTCGGGGATGCCGCCGCGTTCGCGCTGGGGCAGCGCTTCCGCCTGATCGTGATGACGGCGCACGCGTTCCAGCATCTGATCGGCGCCACGGCGCAAGGCGGGCTGTTCGCTTGCGTCGCGCGCCATTTGGCGCCCGATGGGATCTTCGCGTTCGAGACGCGCAATCCCGGACGGCGGGATTATGCCGAGGGCACGGGGTTCAAATTCTGGCGGCGCTTCATCGATCCCGTGCGCGGCGCGGTCGAGGTCTGGGCGGCGTCGGATTTCGATCCGGCGACATTGGTCGATCGGGTCACGCTGGTCAGGCGTTTTGAGGACGGCACCGAGCGGCGATCCGAGGCTCTGCTGCAATTCACCGATGCGGCGACGATCGATGCGCGCATGGCGGCGGCCGGGCTGGTGTGCGATCGGCGCTATGGCGATTTCGGCGGCGAAGAGTTTCGGGCGGACAGTCCGGAGATCGTGACGGTGGCGCGCCCCACTCAATCGCCGGCGAAGATCGTGACCGTATAGTCGCCGACCGGGCGGAAACCCAGGCTCTCGTACGCGCGCTGGGCGGCGATGTTGCGCTGGGGCGTGAACAGCACGGCGCGGCTGACCCCCGCGGCGCGCGCCGCCAGTAGCGAACCGCCGACGACCGCCCGGGCATAGCCGCGGCCGCGCAACTCGGGCGGGGTCCAGACGCCGCCGATCTGCACGGTCCGGGCCAGGCGCGCATTGAAGGTCGAGGTCGCGACCGGCGTGCCGCCGGATTCCAGCACCCATTGTTCCGACCGGGCGATGAAGCGTTCGATCGTCTCGCGGTTCCGTTGCCGCGTCGCCGGCGTCTCCGGCTCGTTCAGGGTTTCGACGCTGTAGGCGGCGCGCCAATCGGTCAGCCGATCGACGTCGCCCGGCCGGCCGTTGCGGCAGGTGACGCGGCCGCAGGTCAGCGGCGCCGGCGGGCTCAGCTGGGCAAGCGGCAGGGCGTAGAGGATCTCCTCCTCGGCGATAAGGGGCGGGCGCGTCGTCAGGCCCAGACCCTGCCGGGCGGCCACCACCTGGGCATGCGGACCGATCAGGCCGCCCAGCCGGCGCCCGCTGGCCGCGACGGCGGCGGCGACCAGGTCGGCGGCCTGCGCCGGCGCCTGCAGGATCACGGTCTCGTTCCAGAAATGACCGGCCACGCCGACGATCTCGCCGGCGCGGAAGGCGGCGGCATAGGTTCCCTGCAGCGGCCGGCCCCGATCGACCAGCCCGGCGATCCGCAGGTTCGAGCGCAAGAACAGCGAACTGTCGGCATGCCGCATCAGGAAACGGTCGAGCGCTTGCGCGTCGCCCTCGCCCAGGATGCGGATGCCGTCGTCGCTCACGGTCGCCGGATCAGGCGGCTGCCGGATTCATGACCCGGATCGGCCTGCCGTCGAGCCAGGCCAGCACGTCCTCGATCGTATCGCGATAGAACACCCGATAGGCATCCTCGGTCACGAAGCCCAGATGCGGCGTCAGCACGGTGCGCGGTGCCCGGCGCAGCGGATGGTCGGCCGGCAGCGGTTCCTGGTCGTAGACGTCGAGCGCGGCGCCGCCGATCGCGCCGGCCTCGAGCGCCGCCAGCAGCGCCGCCTCGTCGACGATCGGCCCGCGCGAGGTATTGACCAGCCAGGCGTCGGGCTTCATCAGCGCCAGATCGGCGGCGCCGACCAGCCCGCGGCTGCGGTCGGACAGGATCAGATGGATGCTGACCCAGTCGCTGGTGCGGAACAGGGTCGGCTTGTCGACCAGGCGCACGCCGGCGGCCTCGGCCGTCTCGGCGGTCAGGTTCTGGCTCCAGGCCTGCACCTCCATGCCGAACGCCTTGCCGATCGCGGCGACCTTGCTGCCGAGCTTGCCCAGGCCCAGCAGGCCCAGCACCTTGCCGTCGACGACCCGGCCGACCGTGGTCTGCCAGCCGCCGGCGCGCATCGCGGCGGTCTCGGTCGGCAGATGCCGGGCCGACGCCAGGATCAGCGACCAGGTCATCTCGGCGGTCGCCTGCGGGCTGCCGTGCCCGGTATGGCTGACGGGGATGCCGCGCGCGCTGGCCGCCTCCAGGTCGAGCGATGGGCTGCGCCCGCCGGTCAGGGTCATGAATTTCAGGTTCGGCAATGCCGCGAACAGCGCGGCCGGGAACGGCGTGCGCTCGCGCATCAGGCAGACGATGTCGAACGGCGCCAGCTTGGCGGCCGCGTCCGCGCCCAGCGCCTGGTCGAACACGGTGATGTTGACCCGGTCGCGCAGTGGCGCCCAATCGCCCAGCGACAGGGCCACGCCCTGGTAATCATCGAGAATGGCGAGTTCAAGCATCGGTGCAATCCGCTGTTTCCAGGACTTCCGGCGGCTCGGGGATCGGGCGCGGTCGTCCGTTCTCGTCGATGGCGACGAAGGTGAAGGTGGCCTTGGTGACCTGGATGCTCTCGAAATCATGGCGCGGCCGGCGCCAGGCTTCGACCAGGATCTTCATCGAAGTGCGCCCGATCGACAGAATCCGGGCATAGAGGCTGACCTCGTCGCCGACATGGACCGGCGACAGGAACGCCATGCCGTCGACCGCGATCGTGACGCAGCGGCCGCGCGCGCGCCGGGCGGCGGCATTGCCGGCGGCCAGATCCATCTGCGCCATCAGCCAGCCGCCGAAAATATCGCCGGCCGGGTTGGTATCGGCCGGCATGGCGATGGTCCGGATCATCGGCACGCCCGCCGGCAGAACCGGTGGGGCGATCGGGGCGGCGGAATCCGTCATTCCTCTGGGTCCTCGGGATCGGGCTGAAGGTGCGGGGGCGGCCAAGCCTCGCCTCTGCCGAGGCCGGCGGCAAGGGCTTTCCTCACGGGCCAGGCCGCGCCGGGCCCGGCGCGCGGCATCATGTCGCCATTTCGCCTTTCGGGCCGCGCGTCCTTGCTCTACGGTGCTGCCCAAACGCCCATAAGACGAGGTTCCGATGAGACTTTTCCTGCGCTGCGGCTTCATCCTGAGCTTGGTCCTGGCGTTGGCCGGTCCGGCGCAGGCGGCACCGCCCGGCCCCTCGGACGTGATCCAGGGTTTCTACGACGTGTTGCTGAGCAACATGAAGAACGCCCAGGCGCTCGGCGTCCAGGGCCGCTACGCGAAGCTGGAGCCGGTCGTGTTCGAGGCGTTCGACGTGCCCTTCATGTCGCGCCTGTCGGTCGGCTCGTCCTGGGGCACGCTGACGCCGGACAAGAAGCAGGAGCTGATCAAGGCGTTCGGCCGCTATATCGCCACGACCTATGCGACCCAGTTCGACGGCTATTCGGGCGAGCAGCTCAAGGTCGACGGCGAGCAGAAGATCAAGCACGCCACCCTGGTCAAGTCCGAGATCGTGAAGTCGAACGGCGAGCCGGTGCAGCTCAATTATCTGCTGCACGACAACGACCAGCGCTGGCAGATCCGCGACATCTATCTGGCCGGCACGATCAGCCAGTTGGCGACCCGCCGCTCGGAATTCGCCTCGATCATGCGCGGGCAGGGCATCGACAAGCTGATTTCGGTGCTGAACGAGAAGTCGGATGCGTTGAAGAAATAGCCTCTGGGCGGAGTGTTTGATCGGTTGGACGACGGGGTGCGTCTTGTTTCGTCATTCCCGCGAAAGCGGGAATCCAGGGTAGGTGACCGATCTCTGCCACTCTGGATTCCCGCTTTCGCGGGAATGACGGCAAGGGAGTCGAAGCAGTAACTCGGCAACAGTGCCTAAAGGCAAACGTCTGACTTCATTTTCGAGATTCGCATGCCGTCTGAAACAAAGGGTTATACCGATCTTGAAGTTGCCGAGCTTTGGGACGCCGTCGTCGGAATTACCGGTCGCGGACTGGAACTGAGCCAGACATTTTTGCTGGATAGCTGGACCGATAAACTCGCCTCTGAACATGCCGCGCATGGGTTTTGTCGGCGGGTCACGACACTTGGTCGCTGTATTCACAATGTCTTCGAGCTCATCCCGCCGGAAAAGGAAGGATTGCCGGAGAGAGACGTAGTTACAGATACCGAAATCAATCTCCAGGCGTTTCTTTTCAATGTATTCGGAGCCCTCGATAACCTCGCCTGGATTGTACGGCAGGAAAAAGGGCTGATGAAGCCGAACGGTAAATCGCTCGGTTTCGACGATACCGGGCTGGGGCCGAAAAAGCTTATCCGAAGCTTGGTATCAGGGAAGCTCGCTACCTATCTGGCATCGTTTGATCCGTGGTTCGAATATCTGGAACAATTTCGGCACGCTCTGGCGCATCAGATTCCGATTTATGTCCCCCCTATCTCGTGCCTCCGACGAAAGAGGCAGAATATAATGACCTTGAAGTGCTGAAATCCAAACGATCAGTTGGGGGCGACATTGCGAGCTTCCAAGCTCTAGACGCCGCGCAGGAGGCTTTGTGCGTCTTTCGGCCTGTGATGCTGCATTCCCTCGACCGAAGCCTGGGGAAGGTCTGGTACCATGCCCAAATGCTTGCCGACTTCGGTACCGTAGAGGCGATTGCGAGTGCCATTCGTATAGAACTGCGCCGCTAATTTATGGAATTGTAAGCAAAATTCGATGCTTGGCATTGACGAGTGGCAGCTGTCTTCGGTGAGTCATTTAAAGGTCGGTGTTCCCCTTCGCATCCACACCCATTCCACCGAGCCAAACAAGATCAGCGCTAGGCACTCAGACCGCGCGCACCCCTTCAAACCCCATCCGCCTCCGTCCTACACCAGCATCGCCAGCTGCGCCGCTAGCAGCTCGCATTGCCGGCGGATGTCCGGCACGGCGGTCATTTCCCAGAAGGCGCCACGGGTGACCGGGCCGACCGCGAACAATTGGCGCGAGATGGCGCCGCGGCGGTCCTTGAGCGCGCCCGACGGGGTCACATCCAACCCTAAGCGATGGGCGTCCGGGCGGACCAGGCCGTCGCTGAGCAGGCGACGCACCAGCGGATGCGGAATCCGGTCGAAATCGCAGGCGGGTCCGGCGCAATTCACCACCCGGGCGACCGCGAGCGTCCGCTGCTCGGACGTGCCGCGCGGGCGATAGGTCACTGTCGCCACGCCGTCCTCGGCGGCGATGCCGTCGATCCGGCCGGCATGGATCTGCAGCTGGCCGCGGGCGCGGGCGGCATCGATCCGGCGCGAGACCTCCGGCGCCAGACGATGGCGATGCACGTCCCACCAGGGCCGCAGATGGCGCAGGAAGCGCGAGCGGTCTTTCGGCGACAGATTCTGCCACAGGTCGCGGCCGAACGGCCGGAGCTCGTCGAGCGCCGCCTGCCAGCTGCTGCCGTCCCGGACCGCGCGCCGGGTCTCGCCGCGCAGCATCTTGACGACATCGGCCAGGCGATCTGGGATCGCGGTACCCGGCCGGGTCGGCGGCTTCGCGGCAGGGGCGTGGCACAGCGGCGTCAGGCCGCGGCGCGACAGGGCATGGATCGGGCCGCGATGGCCGGCGTCTTCGAGCGAGGTCACCGTGTCGATCATGGTCAGGCCGGTGCCGATCAGCAGGATGGCCTGGTCCGGGTCGAGCCCGGCCAGCGTGTCGGCGGCCCAGGGATCGGGCCGATAGAGCGGCGTGTCGTAGAAGGCGTGATCGGCGATCGCCGGCGGCTCGGGCGGGAAATTGCCGATCGCCAGCACGGCCAGGTCGGCCTCGATCCGGCGCTCGGCGCCGATACAGAGCGACAAGGGCTCGTGCGGCCTTGTGTCGATCGCCGCCACGTCGCCGCGCACCAGTTCGAGGCGTCCCTCGGCGCCGGGCCGCTTCAATTCCTCATGCAGCAATTGGCGGATATAGGCGCCGAACTGCTGGCGCGGGGCAAAGCTGCCGGGGCCGAAGCCGGCGGGGGCGTCGGGCTGGCGCGCCAGCCAGTCGAAGAAATCCGCCGGCCGGTCATGGAATGCGCTCATGCGCCCGGCCGGCACGTTCAGCAGGTGGCTGGGATTGCCGGTCGCATAGGCCGGCCCTTGGGCAAAGCGGTTCTGCCGCTCGATCAGGACGACTTTGACCTGGGCCGGCGTGCGGCGCAGCAGGTGCAGCGCCAGCAGGGTGCCGCTGAAGCCGGCACCGACGATCGCGAAGGTGGCCATGTCGTTCAAGACCTCCCGGGCTCGCCGTCCCTGAAAGCGGGCCGGCGGCGCCGATCATCAGTTTCACGCGTATCTTTCGTCAATCGATTTTAAATTACAAAAAAAATCTATGGTACGGATTGAGCGTCATCCCGGCTTATAAAGCAGGGATTGCCCCTCTCGATTCCGGAGCCACCGCCGCGTGACCGCCGCCTTTCCCTCGCTCCATCTCGTCGATCATCCGCTCGTCCAGCACAAGCTGAGCCTGATGCGCGACAAGACGACGCCGACCATCCAGTTTCGCCAGCTCCTGAAGGAGATCGCGCTGCTGATGGGCTATGAGCTGACGCGCGATCTGCCGCTGACGACGGAGCGGATCGAGACGCCGATGGTGGCGATGGACGCGCCGCGCATCCATGGCAAGAAGGTCGCGATCGTGTCGATCCTGCGTGCCGGCCTGACCATGGCCGAGGGGCTGCACGAGCTGATGCCCTCGGCCCGCACCGGCCATGTCGGGCTCTATCGCGACCATGACACCCATATGCCGGTCGAATATCTGGTCAAGCTGCCCGAGCCCGGGGGGCGGCTGTTTATCGTGGTCGATCCGATGCTGGCGACCGGCAATTCGGCGATCCATGCGGTCGACGTGCTGAACCGGGCCGGCGTCGAGGATGCGCGCATCCGCTTCATGGCCCTGGTCGTGGCGCCCGAGGGCATGGCGAAATTCGCAGGCCGGCATCCAGGCGTGCCGGTCTATGGCGCAGCGCTCGACGACCGGCTGAACGAGAACGCCTATATCGTGCCGGGGCTGGGTGACGCGGGGGATCGATTGTTCGGTACCAAGTGATACCGAACCGGTTCGGCACCAAGTGATACCGAACGGGTTCGGGACCCAATGACGCGGAACCCGCGCGCGCGCGCGGCGTTTGCGATCATGATCCTTGTGTCCGCCCGCCTGCGCCTGGCCTGTGTCCTCGTCGCCCTGCTGTCGGCGACCGCCGCCCAGGCCGACGGGATCGCCTACGAGACCAAAATCACCGGGATCGAAGACAAGACGCTCCAGAGCGATCTCGAGGCCAATTCCCAACTGGTCAAGCTGCAGGACGACAAGCCGCCGGCGACGGTCGGCGCGCTGACGCGGCGTGCCCGCGACGATACCGACCGGTTGACCTCGGTCGTCGAGGCCGCCGGCTATTACGAAGCCAAGATCGAGCCGGTGATCGACGAACAGGCCAAGCCGATTCAGGTCGAGGTCAAGATCACGCCGGGCCCGCGCTATACATTGACCAAGGTCGCGCTGACCAACCAGGCCGGCACGGCGCCGCCCGAGATCGGCCTGTTCGACCCGACCGCGGTCGGGTTGATCGTCGGCGGTCCCGCCGTGTCCGGTCCGGTGGTCGATGCCGACGGCCGCATCGCGCGGCTGTATCAGAACAAGGGCTATCCGTTCGCCCGCATCGTCGACAAGCATGTCATCGTCGATGCCGCGACCAAGGCGATGGAAGTCACCTTCATCCTCGACGCCGGCGCCAAGGCCCGGTTCGGCACGGTGCAGGTCAATGGCTTGGCGCGGCTCGATGAAAGCTGGGTGCGGCGGCGCATCAAATGGACCGAGGGCGCCCCGTTCGATCAGAGCCAGGTCGAGGCGACGCGCCAGGCCATGGTGTCGAGCGCGCTGTTCGGCACGGTCTCGGTCGCACCGAACGGGCCGGTCGGGCCCGATGGCACCGTGCCGATGCAGATCTATGTCATCGAGCGCGCGCTGCGCTCGGTCAGCGTCGGCGGCAGCTACGACACGACCGAGGGCATCTCGGCGAACGTCTCCTGGGAGCATCGCGACCTGTTCGGCGGCGGCGAGGATCTGAAGTTCACCGCGACCGGCGGCACGTCCGACAACAGCCTGTCGACGATCTTCCGCCTGCCGGACGTCTGGGCCAGCAACCAGGACTTCGTCGCCTCGCTGATCCTCGACGACCAGAATTACAATGCCTATGACTCGATCGAGCAGAAGGGCGAGGTCGGGTTCGAACGCCATTTCGACCCGACGCTGAGCGGCGGCGTCTCGCTCGAGGCCGAGCACGCGCGGGTCAACGAGAAGGTCGATTACCGGACCTATGTCCTGGTCGGCACGCCGGTCTTCCTGAAAAAGGACGGGACGGACGACCTGCTGAACCCGACCCGGGGCTATCGCTTTGCGGTCGAGACGACGCCCTATCTGCGCGCGCTCGGCTCCAACCTGACCTTCCTGCAAACCAAACTCACCAGCAGCTGGTACGACCAGCTCAGTCCCAGCGGAAATTATATCCTGGCGCTGCAGGGCACGCTGGGCTCGACCGTCGGCACCTCGCTCGATGCGGTACCGAAGGATCATCGCTTCTATGCCGGCGGCGGCGGCTCGGTGCGCGGCTTCGGCTTTCAGGAGGCCGGCCCGCTCGACCAGTTCGACAATCCGATCGGCGGCCTGTCGCTGGCCGTGGTCAGTGCCGAATTCCGCACCAAGATCACCGACACGATCGGGCTGGTGCCGTTCCTCGATGCCGGGTCGGACTATGCGAGCGAGGTCCCCGATTTCAAGGGCCGCATCTCGCTCGGCGCCGGCATCGGCCTGCGCTACTTCACCGCGATCGGCCCGGTCCGCCTCGACCTGGCGACCCCGCTCAACCCGCGCGGCAGCGTCGATTCGCCGATCCAGATCTATGTCAGCCTGGGCCAGGCGTTTTAGGATGGCGGCGATGACGATTGAGGAGGGTGGCGCATCATGAGCCGCGCGCTGCGCTGGATTGGGCTCGGCCTTGCCGGGTTGCTCGTGCTGATGGTCGTTCTCGTCGGCGGCGGGCTGCTGTGGCTCGCCAGCAGCTTCGGCCATTCCTGGCTGACGGCGGAATTGACCCGCACCCTGACCGATACCGATACCAAGGCGACGATCACCGGCCTCGACGGCACGCTGCCGTTCCATCTCCGGCTGGCCCGGCTCGATCTGGCCGACCGCGACGGCGTCTGGCTGACGGTCGAGAACGCGGCGGTCGATCTCGATGCGACGGCGCTGTTGCGCGGCACGGCGCGGATCGACCGGATCTCGGCCGGCCATATCCTGGTCGCGCGGGCGCCGCTGCCGCCGACCAATCCCGCGCCGGCGACCACCAGCGAAACTTTCACGCTGCCCCATCTGCCTGTCGCGCTCGAAGTCGGCACGCTCAGCGCACCCGCGATCGACCTGGGGCCGTCGCTGCTGGGCGAGCCGGCGAGCTTCACGCTGACGGGCACCGCCAGCCTGCACAGCGGCCAGGCCGGCGTCTCGCTGTCGCTGGTCCGGCTGGGCTCGGCGCAAGGCACGGCGACGGTCAAGCTGACGCTCGACGACAAGCTGCTCGATCTGGATCTGCAGGCGGTCGACAGTTCCGGCGAGCTGCTGGCCAAGCTCGATCCCGATGCCGGACGGCAGCCGCTGACGCTCGCGCTCAAGGGCCGGGGCCCCCTGTCGGCCTGGCAGGGTCGGCTCGACGGCACGGCGGGCGGCGGCTCCAAGCTGGGCGCCGACCTGACGCTCGGTCTGGACAAGGGCTGGGCCGTGTCGATCAAGGGCACGGCGCAGGTGGCGGCCCTGCTGGCCGATCAGTTCAAGCCGGCGGCCGGCAACGACATCACGTTCGACATCGCCGCCACCGGTCCCGCGGGCAAGCCGATCACACTCGACCATGCCGACATCCGGCTCGCCGCCGGCACCGTCGCCGCCAAGGGCGGGTTCGATCCGGCGCACCAGACGATCGATGCCTCGGCGACGATCACCGGCGATATCCATGCGCTGGAGGGCGTCGCGGGCGAGCCGGTCGCCGGCACTTTCCGGCTCGATCTGGGCCTGAAGGGCGACATGGCGCGGCCGGCGGCCTCGGTCCTGTTCGATGCCAAGGCGGTCTCGGCCGGCGACAATGGCGTCAGCGACACGACCGCCAAGATCGATCTGGTCACCGGGTCCGACGGTCTGCTGCACATCACCGGCGGCGGCCGGCTCAGCGGCATCAAGGCGGCCGGCGCGCCGCCGCCCGATGCGCTCGGCGACAGCCTCGACTGGACGATCGACCTGACCAGCGACCGCCAGGGCGGCAAGATCCAGTTGGGCAAGGCGACCGCGTCCGGCGCCGGCATCCAGTTCGACGCCTCCGGCACGTTCAATGGCGTCGCGGCCGACGGCAAGCTCCATCTGGCGGCGGCCGACCTGTCGCGCTTCGCAGGATTGGCCGGAATCGCGCTCGCCGGCGGCGTGACGCTGGACGGCACCGTCGGCAGCCCCGACGGCAAGGCGATCGACGCGAAGCTCACCGGCCGCCTGACCGATCTCAAGACCGGCATCGCCGAGGCTGACGGGCTGTTCGGTCCGGCCGTGACGCTCGAGGCGGCCGGCGGGCGCTCGGCCGCCGGCCTGTTTGCCTTGAACGATCTCAAGCTCGACGGTACCGACGTCAGCCTGACCGGCAAGGGCACGTTCGATCCGGCGCGCCAGACGCTCGACGGCAAGGCCACGCTGAGCCTGCCGCGGCTCGCCGCGCTCGGGCCGGGCTATGCCGGTCAGGCGACCGTCACGGCCGACGCGACCGGCCGGCCGAAGGATCCGGCCGTCACGCTGCAGGTCGACGGCAGCGGCATCGCGGCCGGCGGCCGGAAGCTCGATCGCCTGGCGCTGACCGCGACGCTCGCCAGTCTGGTCCAGCGCAGCGTGGCGCTCAGTGCCAAGCTCACCGCCGGCACGCTGTCGGCCACGCTCGACGGCACGGTCGCCGAGATCGGCGACACGGCCTATGCGGTCAAGGACCTGAAGCTTATCGGTCCCGGCACGAAGCTCGCCGCCGACTTCACGCTCGACACCGCCGCGAAGCGCGGCGCCGGTACGGTGACCGGCGCGGTCAACGACCTGGTGGCCTGGGCACCGCTCGTCGGCGTCCCCTTGGGCGGGCAGGTCAAAATCTCCGGCAAACTGACTGGCGCCGCGGTCACGCTCGATGCGGATATCGCCAAATTCGCCTTCGGAACCAGCGACCGGCGCACCACGCTCGATCACCTGACCGCAAAGGCGGATCTCACCGAGATCTGGACTCGGCCACAGGGCAAGCTGGCGCTCGATCTCAGCAAGCTCGCCACAGGCGGCGCCTCGGTCAGCCAGGCGAAACTGCTGGTGTCGAGCGACAAGTCCGGCGCGTTCGGCTTCACGCTCGATGGCGCGGGCACGGCGCAGAAGCCGTTCCAGCTCGGCGCCCAGGGCACGCTGACGCTCGGGCCGGGCGCGGATGCGACGCTGCGGCTGGCCCGGCTCGACGGCAAGCTCGCCGACCTGCCGCTGACGCTGCGCCGGCCGCTGACCCTCGCGCGCAAGGGCACAGGTTATACCGTGACCGACCTGGCGCTCGGCATCGGCCAGGGCGACGTCAGCGGCGCCGGTGTCGCCGATGCCAAGACCCTGCGGCTCGATCTCGATGGCAGGAATCTGTCGATCGCGGCGCTGGGCAGGCTTGCCGGCCAGGTCGGGACCGAGGGCACGCTGGGCTTCGCCGTTCATGTCTCCGGCTCGGCCGCCAAGCCGGCCGGCACGATCACCGTCGCCGTGCCCAACCTGAAGCTGGCGGCGGCGACCCATCCGGACCTGCCGCCGGTCGGCCTGGCGGTGACCGCGGACCTCACGCCGGGCCGGGTCGATGTGAAGGGCAAGCTCGACGGCTTGAAGGACCAGGCGCTGGGCTTCTACGGCCATGGCCCGCTGCAGATCAAACCGGACCTGTCCGGCGTGGTGATCCCGCCCGACGGCGGGATCCTGTTCAAGCTCGAGGGCGGCGGGCGGCTGGAGACGCTGAGCGAGATCCTGCCGCTGGGCGAGGATCGGGTCAGCGGCGCCTTCACCATCGACCTGTCGGTCGGCGGCATCGTCGCCCATCCCGAAGCCGGCGGGCGCCTGGCGATCAGCGACGGGCAGTATGACAATGACGCCTCGGGCATGACGCTGCGGGCGCTGACGGTCGAGCTCGACGGCACACAGCAGAGCTTCGTGCTGAAGAGCTTGACCGGCAACGACGGCGGCCAAGGTACGATCGGCGCTTCCGGCCGGGTCGATCTGGCCGCGGCGAATGGCCCGACGCTCGATCTCAAGGCCGAGCTGAAGAGCTTCACCGGCGCGCGCGGCGACACGGCGACGGCGGTGCTGAGCGGCAACGCCTCGGTCACCGGTCCGCTCTCCGCCCCGGCGGTCAAGGCGGCGATCACGCTCGACCGCGCCGACATCAACATCCCGGACCAGCTGCCGCCGAACGTGGCGACGCTCAATGTCGTGCGCATCGACTCCCGCTATCCCAAACGCACGGGACCGCAAGGCCCCGCGGTCGCGGCGGCACCGCCGTTCGCGGCCACGCTCGATGTCGATTTCACCTCGCCGAACCAATGCTTCATCCGCGGCCGCGGGCTCGACAGCGAATGGCGCGGCAAGATCCATGTCGCCGGCACCAGTGCCGCGCCGATCGTGACCGGACAATTCGAGGTCGCGAACGGCACGTTCGACATCCTCAGCCATAGCTTCACGATCGAGCGCGGTGTGATCGGCTTCGCCGGCAACACCAACCCCCAGATCGATCTGCTGGCGACCGCCAAGACCGCGGACATCACCGCGAACATCATTATCCAGGGCTCGCCCAGCAGCCCGTCGCTCAAGCTGACCTCGACCCCGGACCTGCCGCAGGACGAGGTGCTGTCGCGCGTGCTGTTCGGCACCTCGGTCGGCCAGATCTCGGCGGTGCAGGGGTTGCAACTGGCCGCGGCGGCCGCCTCGCTCGCCAGCGGCGGCGGACCCGGCGTGCTCGACCGGCTGCGCAACGCGACCGGCCTCGACCGGCTGACGCTCAATTCCGACAATACCGCGACCTCGAGCGGCTCGACCAACGGCAACAACCAGAAGAGCGGCGCGCTCGGCGGCGCCTCGGTCACCGGCGGCAAATATATCGCGCCGGGCGTGTTCCTCGGCGTCGACCAGGGTGCCGGCGTCGACACGACCAAGGCGCGGGTCGAGGTCGAGGTGCTGCCCCGCGTCACGGTCGATGCGACCGTCGGCGCCGGCTCGGATTCGACCAGTCTGGGCATAAACTATAAGTTCGATTATTAGGCGAGTGAATTGCTCGCGGAAGTTTGATCGCCGCACCGGGCCGGGCGAGGGTAGGATCGGCCATAACCATGTCTCGAGGAGGGATCGCTCATCATGCGTAACGTCGCATCCGATATCGCCGGCCTGTTTCCCACGATGGACCTGAGCCGTCGCGGCTTCGTCGTCACCACGCTCGCCGCCGGTTTCGCGCTGACGGTCCAGCCGGTCGCGGCCAGCACGATCACGACCGACACGACGGACCTGATCGCCGGCGAGGTGAAGATTCCGACCAAGGATGGCGTGATCCCGGCCTATCGCGCCCAGCCGGTCGGCGCCGGTCCCTATCCGGTCCTGCTGGTGATCGAGGAGATCTTCGGCGTGCACGAGCATATCAAGGACATGTGCCGCCGCTTCGCCAAGCTCGGCTATCTGGCGATCGCCCCGGAACTGTACAGCCGGCTCGGCAATGTCGTGGCCATGACCGACATCAAGGAAGTCATGGCGACCGTCAACAAGGCGCCGGACGTGACCGAGTTCGCCGATCTGGACGCGACCGTCGCCTGGGCCGCCCAGAACCGCGGCAATACCCGCAGGCTCGGCATCACCGGCTTCTGCCGCGGCGGCCGCACGGTCTGGATGTATGCCGCGCACAATCATAATGTGAAGGCCGGCGTTGCCTGGTACGGACCTTTGGTCGGCATGCCCACGGCGGAAATGCCGACCAACCCGGTCGATATCGCTGGCCAAGTCAAGATCCCGGTGCTGGGCCTCTATGCCGGCCTCGACCAGGGCATCCTGGCCGAACATGTCGCGGCCATGCGGGCGAAGCTGGCGGAAACCGGCAATACCAAGTCGCAGATCGTGGTCTATCCCGACGCCCAGCACGGCTTCAACGCCGACTACCGCCCGAGCTACAACGAGGCCGACGCCAAGGACGGCATGAGCCGCTGCGTCGCCTGGCTGCGCGCCAACGGGGTCTGAGACCAGGGCCATGGACGGGCGGCCGACGGCGGTGCTGGTCCATGGTTTCCTGCGCACCGGGCGCAATATGCGACCGCTGGCGGCCCGGCTCGAGGCCGCCGGCTATCGCACCATCACGGCCGAACTGGATACGGTCTTCGGCCGGTTCGACCGGGCGCTCGACGTGCTGTCGGCGACACTCTATCGGGCCGGGTCGGACGGGCCGCTGCATCTGGCCGGCCATAGTCTGGGCGGGCTGCTCATCCGCCATCTGCTGGCGCGCGAGGCGATTCCGCACATAGCACCCTCGGTGCTGATCGCAGCGCCGGCCGACGGTTCACCCCTGGCCCGGACTTGGCGCACGTTGCTGCGGCCGTTCCCGACCAACCCGATCCCGCTGCTCGACGCGCTGCAAAGCGGCCTGCCGCCGATCCCACCGCCGATCGGCAATCCGCCGCTGGGCGTGATCGCCGGGACGGGGCTCGGCTTCCCGGACGGCTATCTGGCCGCGGCCTGGTTCCGCGGCGCGCCGAACGACGGACGCGTTGCCCTGGCCGCGACGCGCTTCGACGGCATGAGCGATTTTACCCAGCTGCGGCTCGGCCATCGGGTGATCCACCATCGGCGCCAAACCGCTGACCTGGTGCTCCGGTTTTTCGAGACCGGGCGATTCTAACCGAGATCGTCAGGCTTGGTCACATAGAGGCGGTTACCGTCGGCCGGATTGTAAAACACGGTCACAGGTTTGTTCGTCTCTGGGTCAATGAATCTTTCGCCAGTTTCCACCCAGCCGGCTGGAGGACGTCGTTCCTCCAATTTCTTGTATCGGGATCGCTCTGCCAAGAGCCCAACAAATAGAATTCCGATGATGAACGCCAAATAGGAAGTCGGCGGGGTTTGGCAATAAATCGCCAGCGCCAACGCAGCCGAAAGAGCCGCGCCGCAGCCGGTGACGAGCCGTGCCCGGGTCCGCCGGTTCACGCGCTCACTTTTTCCAAGACCACGGCCGTGCCGTAGGCGACGATCTCACTCATTGTCTGCCCGATCTCCGACGAGTCGAATCGCATCATGACAATGGCGTTTGCCTCCATGAGGCTGGCATTTTTCACCATTCGATCGACGGCGTGCCGCCGCGCCTCCTCAAGCATTTCGGTGTATTCTTTAATCTCGCCGCCGACGATCGACCGAAGACTTGCCATGAAGTTGCCGCCAATGCCGCGACTTCTGACGACGACGCCGAACACTTGCCCTTTCACGGCCCGAACGTGGTAACCCGGCACATTTTCCGTGGTAACGATAAGCATGATGTCTCCTGTAAAAATTGCCGAACGCGCCACGGTCCGCCGTCCGTTAACCATCAGCCGGCGCAACAACCGGTGGTCGATTCATCCACGTCTGCGGGCCGCCCGTTACTTCGACAGCGGGCACCCCGTCAATTCCGGCGCCAAAAAAGCTTCCTTGGCCGGTATCGTCGCGACTTTTTCAAGATAGTCCCACGGATACTTCGACTCGCTGGGCGTCTTGACCCGCATCAGCAGCCGGTCGAACACCAGTTTGTTGTTCGACTGGATCTCGCCATGGGCGGTGAAGACATCCTCGACCGGCGCCGCCTTCATCGCGGCCACGACCGGCGTGGTGTCGGCGGTGCCCGTCTTCTGGATCGCCTGCAGGTAATGGGTAATGGCCGAATAGAGCCCGACATGGGTGTCGTTCGGCATGCGGTTCATCTTGGCGAAATAGCGCTTGGCCCAGGCGCGGGTCCTGTCGTCCGTGTCCCAGTACCAGGATTGCATCAGCAACAGGCCTTGGGCGTCTTTCAGCCCGATGCTGTTGATGTCGGACAGATAGACGACCGGGGCGGTGACCTGCTGTTTCGGCGAGAGGCCGAACTCGACCGACTGCTTCAGCGCGCCGATCAGGTCGGCGCCGGCATTGGCCAGGACCACGACCTTGGCGCCGGAGCCCTGGGCCTGCAGCAGGAAGGACGAGAAATCGGCCGTATTGAGCGGATGCTTGACCGAGCCCTTGACCGTGCCGCCCAGCCGGGTGATCTCGGCCGTGGCGTCCGCCTCCAGGCTGCGGCCGAAGGCATAGTCGGCGGTCAGGAAGAAATAGCTGTCGAAGCCCTGCTTCATCAGCCCGCGGATCGGCGCCACCGCGTTCGACCAGTTGTTGTGGGTCCAGCCGATACCGGTCGCGGTGCAGGCCGAACCGGTCAGGTCGGATGATGAAGCCGAGGTAAAGATCGCCAGCTTGTTCTGGTCTTTGGCGAGCGACTGCACCGCCAGCGCGATCGCCGAATTGGTGAAGTCGATGATCATGTCGACATGGTCCGGCCCGTACCATTGCCGTGCGATCGACAGGCCGATGTCGGCCTTGTTCTGATGGTCGGCGACCAGCAGCTTGATCGGCTTGCCGCCGACCGTGCCGCCGAAATCGTCGATCGCCATCTGCGCCGCCACGACCGAGCCGGGCCCGGCCAAATCGGCATAGGGGCCCGACTGGTCGTTCAGCACGCCGATGCGCACCGCATCGCCCGAAATCTCGGCCTGCGCGGTCGTGACCGTCAGCAGCAGGGCGAGCGCGCCCAATACCTGTCTCATCGAGAGGGAAGCTCCTGTTGGGGGCGATGGGTGCCTCTAGGCGGGCATGTTCCGCCGGAGTTTAGGGTGCTGCAGCGCAGCGCGCTACCCGTGTAAGAAAAAATGCTTCTCTCTCAGGGGTTGATTTATTTTTCGATATTCAACCATGATACGCCACCGCAGATGCCGGTCGAGGGAGGGTCAAATGCCGAGCACACCCGTACAGCTGGTCAGCTTCACCTTATCCAGCCCCATGTCGATCTGGGACAACCGCGATGGCGGCAATGTCCTGCTGCCGGCGGGAAACTACACGGCCCGGCCGCAGCTCAGGGAAAACCTGACGCTCTATTACGTCTACGCGGCCGACGATAATTTCGTCATGCACGGCTACTCGCTGCTGCATTGCTGGCTGCGGGTCGAGGATGATTCCAGCATAACCTTTGGCCAGTAGGCGCACGGCCGGGCGTCACGCCCGGCCGAAACCAACGACTGCCGGGCGTCATGCCCGGCCGAAACCAACGACTGCCGGGCGTCACGCCCGGCCGAAACCAACGACTGCCGGGCGTCACGCCCGGCCGAAACCGCCACCGCCCGGCGTTTCGATGACGAACACGTCGCCGGGCGCCATCGCCGTCTCGTCGGTCGAGGCCAAATCCCGGACCGAGCCGTCGGTTCGCTCGACCCGGTTCGCCCCGGTCCGGCCCGCAGCACCGCCCTCCAGCCCATAGGGCGGCACGATCCGGCGGTTCGACAGAATCGCCGCCGTCATCGGTTCCAGGAAGCGCAGCCGGCGGACGGTGCCATCGCCGCCGCGCTGGCGGCCGGCACCGCCGGAGTCCGGCCGGATGGCGAAGCTTTCCAGCAGCACCGGGAAGCGCCATTCCAGCACTTCCGGATCGGTCAGGCGCGAGTTGGTCATGTGGGTATGGACCGCGGTCGTGCCGTCGAAGCCCGGACCGGCGCCGGCACCGCCGCAGATCGTCTCGTAATATTGATGGGTTTCGTTGCCGAAGGTGAAATTGTTCATGGTGCCCTGGGCGCCGGCCATGACGCCCAAAGCACCGTAGAGCGCATCGGTCACGACCTGACTGGTCTCGACATTGCCGGCGACCACGGCGGCGGGATAGCGCGGCTTCAGCATCGAGCCTTCGGGAATGACGATCTCCAGCGGCCGCATGCAGCCGGCATTCATCGGAATGTCGTCGTCGACCAGCGTGCGGAAGACATAGAGCACGGCCGCGAAACAGACCGCCGAGGGCGCGTTGAAATTGTTCGGCAATTGCGCCGACGTGCCGGTGAAGTCGATCTTGGCGCCGCGCCGCGCCCGGTCGATCGTGACCGTGACGGTGACCACGGCGCCATTGTCGAGCGCATAGGAAAACCGGCCGTCCTGCAGCCCGTCGATCACGCGCCGGACCTGTTCCTCGGCATTGTCCTGGACATGGCCCATATAGGCCTGGACGGTGGCCAGGCCGAACTGGTCGGCGATGCGCTTCAACTCGCTCACGCCCTTTTCGTTGGCGGCGATCTGGGCGCCCAGGTCGGCGATATTCTGGTCGATGTTGCGCGCCGGATAGGGCCCGGACGCCAGCAGCAGGCGCATCTCCGGCTCGCGCATCCGGCCCTGCTCGACCAGCAGGAAATTATCGATCAGCACGCCCTCTTCCTCGACGGTGCGGCTGCCCGGCGGCATGGAGCCGGGCGAGATGCCGCCGATATCGGCGTGATGGCCGCGGCTCGCGGTATAGAACAAGGGCCAGGCGCCGTCGCCCAGGAACACCGGCGTGACGATGGTGATGTCGGGCAGATGGGTGCCGCCATTATAGGGCGCGTTCAGCACATAGACGTTGCCCGGCGCCATGGTTGCCGCGTTCTGGCGGATCACCGTCTTCACGCTCTCGCCCATCGAGCCCAGATGGACCGGCATATGCGGCGCGTTGGCGATCAGTTCGCCATCGCCGTCGAACAGCGCGCAGGAGAAATCCAGCCGCTCCTTGATATTGACCGAGTGCGACGTGTTCTCCAGCGTCGAGCCCATCTGCTCGGCGATCGACATGAACAGGTTGTTGAACACCTCGAGCAGGATCGGGTCGACATTCGTGCCCATGGCATGGTCGCGCACCAGCGGGACGACCCGTTCCAGCACCAGATGGCCCTTATCGGTCAGCACGGCCTGCCAGCCTGGCTCGACGATGTTGGTCCCGGTCGGCTCGACGATCACGGCCGGGCCGGTGACCCGGTCGCCGGCGCGCAGGGCCAGACGGTCGAACACCTGGGCCTCGCGGAGCGCGCCCTGGGCATAAATCCGGGTCGAAGCCAGCGGCACGGGCGCCTCGGTCGAGGCCGCGACCGGCGCATCCTCGTGCCGGTCCATATGGCCGATCAGCTCGACCGCGACCGCCTCGACGATCAAGCGCTTGCCCGGCACGGTGAAGCCGTAGCGGCGGATATGGGCCGCCTCGAACCGGCGCGCCAACTCCTCGGCGGCGTCCGGTCCGGCCGGCGGCAGTTCGACCACCAGGAACGCGTCGGTGCCCTCATAGCGCAGGCGCGCGGTCGGGATCGCGGTCATCTGGCTGTCCGGAATGCCCTGCGCCGCCAGATCGCGCCGCGCAGCATCGCCCAGGCGGGCGACATGGGCTGCGAGCCGATCGAGCGTCGCGGCACTGACCGGCTCCTCGATCGCCAGCTCGCGCATCACGCGGTAATCGGCCAGGCCCATGCCATAGGCCGACAGCACGCCGGCGAACGGGTGCAGGAAGATCCGGGTCATGCCGAGCGCGTCGGCGACCGAACAGGCATGCTGACCGCCGGCGCCGCCGAACGAGCACAGCGTGTATTTCGTAACGTCATAGCCGCGCTGGATCGAGATTTCCTTGATCGCGTTGGCCATGTTCTCGACCGCGATGGTCAGGAACCCGTCGGCGACCTCGTGCGGCGTGCGCTCGACGCCGGTCCTGTCGGCGATCTCGCGCGCCAGCAGGGCGAACTTGGACTCGACCGCGGCCTGGTCCAGCGGCTGATCGCCATTCGGCCCGAACACCTTCGGGAAGAAGTCCGGCGACAGCTTGCCGACCATGACATTCGCGTCGGTCACGGTCAGCGGACCGCCGCGGCCATAGGCGGCGGGGCCCGGATTGGCGCCGGCCGACTGCGGGCCGACGCGGAAACGGCTGCCGTCGAACGCCAGGATCGAGCCGCCGCCGGCCGCGACCGTATGGATCTGCATCATCGGCGCGCGCATGCGCACGCCGGCGACCTTGGTGTCGAACGCGCGCTCGTATTCGCCGGCATAATGCGACACGTCGGTCGAGGTGCCGCCCATGTCGAAGCCGATCAGCCGGTCGAACCCAGCCGACAAGGCCGACTGCACCGCGCCGACGATGCCGCCGGCCGGGCCGGACAGGATCGAATCCTTGCCCTGGAACAGCCGCGCGTCGGTCAGGCCGCCATTCGACTGCATGAACATCAGCTTGGCGCCGCCCAACTCGTCCGCGATCTGGTCGACATAGCGCCGGAGGATCGGCGACAGATAGGCATCGACCACGGTGGTGTCGCCGCGCCCGACCAGCTTCATCAGCGGGCTCGCCTCATGGCCGACCGAGACCTGGGTGAAGCCGATCTCGCGGGCGATGGCGGCGACGGCGATCTCATGCGCGCGCCAGCGATAGCCGTGCATGAACACGATGGCGCAGGCGCGGATGCCGGTGGCATGGGCCTCGGCCAGGTCCCGGCGCGCCGCATCCAGATCGGCCGGCTGCAGCACCGTGCCGTCGGCCATGACGCGTTCGTCGATCTCGACCACGCGCTCGTAAAGCTGTTCGGGCAGGATGATCTGGCGCGCGAAGATCAGCGGCCGGTCCTGGTAGGCGATGCGCAGCGCGTCGCGGAACCCCTTGGTGATGACCAGCAGCGTGCGGTCGCCCTTGCGCTCCAACAGCGCGTTGGTCGCGACCGTGGTGCCCATCTTGACCGCAGCGATGCGCTCGGCCGGGATCGGGTCGTGGCGGCCCAGGTCGAGGAACTCGCGGATCGCCTGCAGGGCCGCATCGCGATAGCGCTCGGGATTTTCCGACAGCAGCTTCTTGGTGGCGAGCGTGCCGTCAGGCCGCTTGGCCACCACGTCGGTAAAGGTGCCGCCCCGATCGATCCAGAATTGCCATTGCTTGGGGGCCGCTGCCTGCATCGTCTCGTCCTTGAAAATTCACATCGGGGTCCGGCGCGATTTAGCCGCCGGAGGCGATGGGCGTCCAATTTTCAATTTCTATGCGATTCGATCAATTTTGGTGATCGATGGGCTTTCGCCTCTCCCGCATTTCGCGGGAGAGGGAGGGGCCCAGACCGCAGGGTTGGGAGGGTGAGGGTGTCGCGGCCAGTCTGGATTTATCCGTCAATCAATCGATGACCGCGTCAGGCCCGGCCACCCTCCCGCGTACCGCGGGGCCCTCCCTCTCCCGCACAAGGCGGTAGAGGGCAAGGCGCCTAGTGCCGGGTGCTTTTGGCCGCGACCTTGAAATTGCGCAGCTCGCCCAGGATGACCTGGACCTCGGGCATGCTCATCGACGCGTTGCTCCACGGGTCGTCGCGGGTGCCGACGTCGTCCTTGGTCGGGCTCTTGCCGGCATAGGAACCGAAGGTGACCTCGGTGCCGGCGGCATCGACGTAGCTCACCTTGTGGGCCGGGACCTTCGACGTCCCGGCGATGCCGATGCGGACGCCGGCGTTGCCGTGCTTGCGCTTGCACTCGACCAGATTGCCGAGAATGGCGCGGACGTATTCTTCCTTGTTCGCCAGCGTCGGCAAAGCATCGGTGATCGTCGCGTTCGGCTGGAAAATTTGTACTGCCATGGTCGCTCCGTTCTATCCAGCCGACCAGTATAGAGACATAGCGGGCCGGGTACGAGCTTTGCCGCACGTAGCCTGCGAATAAAGACGCTGGATTGGGGCCGCCGCGTTGGTGGGATCACAAGTTGTTGTGGATGATTACCGCCAGCATCCCACCGGCCATCAGAAGAGATAGAATGGCGCATGCGCGAACATGAGTCAGATAGGCCGCGTCGGAAACATATTTGCGACGCCAGCCCTGGTTAGATGCTCTGTCAAGATTCAACATTTTGAGAGCCAGCCGCTGAACGAAAGCTGGAGAACGCAACCCCACCATCCCAAACATGAACAACACAACGCAAAAGATGGCTTGCATGAGTGTGTTGGCAGTTTCGTGGGGCATGCCCCCGCTCACCCCCGCCGCCGCCGCCCGCCGCCTGCTGGTTCGTCGAACAGCTCCGCCAGCTTCTCCATCACCGTGCCGCCCAACTGTTCGGCATCGACGATCGTCACCGCGCGGCGATAGTAGCGGGTCACGTCATGGCCGATGCCGATCGCGACCAGTTGGACCGGCGAAGAGCGCTCGATCAGCTCGATCGCCTGGCGCAGGTGCTTCTCCAGGTAATTGCCGGGATTGACCGACAGGGTCGAATCATCGACCGGCGCGCCGTCGGAGATCACCATCAGGATGCGGCGCTGCTCGGTCCGCGCCATCAGGCGGCTATGGGCCCAGAGCAGGGCCT